>WLWI01003920.1_pt1 | contig 12682 bp, 5 predicted proteins | sample 6701501 | NCBI WGS metagenome assembly WLWI01 (sample SAMN12718690, study PRJNA515312) | sponge metagenome | isolation source: marine sponge | host: Mycale hentscheli | place: New Zealand: South Island, Marlborough, Capsize Point | collected 2014-11-01
TTGACACAGTGTCATTTGTTCTGTGTACTCCAAAATGACTCAGATCATGTGTGCTTGATACAATTCTCCTTTGCTTTTCCACATCCTCCACAACTAATCTTGGAGTCACAGGCTTTGATGAATTTGCCAATCAATGAATAAAGTTCATTAATGTTGTGAATAATTGAACTAGAATCAGTACTGCTTTCCAAAGGAATTCTAACAATTTAAAATCTTAATATCGTGTGCAAATGTATTTATATACTCTGTAATTAAGCTTGTTGTAAAATTCTGACATATTTGAACATGAACTTGCTGTCACCTACATAATTGTAGATACAGAATTATCAATTAGCTATGTATGCACAATTTTCTTGTTGATGAAAATTGAACTAGAAAGTTTGAGTCTTATGCAATGAATAAAGTAGCTACAATGAGGTAATCTTCACAAGGAAGCTGTAAGTTTTAAAAGTAATTCAGATAACTACATACATAGGAATATACCTATGTTACATACTGTTAAGCTAAATTATTTCAATAGCTTAAAGTGAACTGTATCTTTACCTCCTCCAATGTAATAGCTATAAGTCACCCAGATCCAATACAAAAAATTTCGCTCGCTGTCTAAGCACTCTTCGCACTCTTATCCAACCCCGCAGGTAGGCATGTATCTCCGTGAAGGAGAACCTACTACCAGTGTCGCCACTGCTTCCTTTCTGGTCTGCCATGTGGGTACCCAAATTTACGGTTGGGATACCAGCATTTCCTGAAATATAGGTAAGCGGGGATACCCAATTTTACGGGATAACAATATTTCCGTGACTACTGTAAATGCCTTAGCTACGTAACAAAAAGAGTAAAAAAATACATTTCTGCTTCAGCTATTGTACAATATTGCAGAGCATACCTAACAATATTGTACAATAGCTGAAGCAGAAATGTATTTTTTGTACATGAATTATTACAATTTTGTAGGAAAAGGGTGTCCTGTAGATCCTGTTTCTTTAGAAACCTTTCCTTCATCAGCTGTCTGTAGCAGTAATATGCTTACCTGGCAGCCATTCTCCTCTTTCTAGTATCCCTTGATCAACTTTGGCAGCCCCAGCATCTTTTTCCAATACTCCAATCTATCATAAGATAATGATTCAGTCATTCTCGACTGAAATAATTATAATAATAGGAATTTTTTTCTCTTTTTAACAGCCCATATATTTAATTATAACTTAACCCAACCTTTCGACTTCTTGCCGAAGTGCTCTTCAGGGGTCAACTGAGATTGAACTCTCCATGGTGATATAATAACACAAAGTAAACAGCAAGATTTCTGGAGGGCACGCTTACTGTTTATTATATGTAGAGCCAAACTAACTTGGTAGTGCAGAGACACCCAATGGGCTGTTTTCAATAGTTGCATATGTAACATACCGAGCTTTAATAACTTAATATTTGTGTATTGACTTTTAATACAGTCATCATAACTAGAGCACTCTTATTCCTGCAACTAGATTATGTATGTATACGAGTATTGTGTATGCATACACTTCCCAGTCCACTCTACCTTGCCTACTGTGTCCTCTATCGTGAAGCACACTAAATACACAACTTGTCTTCCGAAAACTTTGCCAACAGTGATACTTCACTATTGATTCAAGGTATCAATGATTGATATAAGTAAATTTCAGCTACTAACTGATTGGAGCATGTTCTTATTATAATATAGTTATTATATAGCATGGGTGAAGAAATAAAAATATATTGCTTAGAGCAACTAACTATACAGAGTAATGTGAACACCATGTAATAAGGTTAAATGCAGCTATTGCCTTTTTAGGGCAAACATACTTTGTGTCAAGCAACAATATGTGTAGAGGCTGACAAATTTGCTTGCACTTATGCACACTGAGGGTTAACATGCCCAATGAATATACACTAAAAATGGGAGTATTGAAATATAGTCTAAATTTCTTTTACCATTTTAATTTTTAGAACAGAAATTTATCTTTGCTAAGTGCCTGAAATTTCCTCACATAATTTTGAAACTTCTAAGCATTGCTGGCACATTCAAATTTCTTTAACTGAGATGAGGCTGGTAAAACAGTTTTGATACAAATTATTTTTTTTCATAGTACCATTTTATATTATTAAATTGAGAGATATACACTAATATTTCAACATGAATGTTCATTGCTCAACATTCTAGCTAACAATGAGGGGAAAAATTCTTGTAGTGTAAAGAACAAGTAATACTTCGAAGGAAAAATGAATGAAATAGAATGTAAGAACATGTGACAGTTATACACATGTTTTTTTCTTTCATTGCATATATACTTATTTCATTTAGTAGCACATGAGTATTTTATTCTACTCTTCATCAGACATTAGCTACTTTCTTAAATTTTATTTCTTGTTTCACATTCAATTGTATTTTTCAAGGTTTTTTTTTTTAATAAAATTTCAAACATGCAATATTATTAGCTTGGTCTTGATGATCTTGTCATTTTTTGAAAACTTATATAAGCCATACCCACACATCTGCTGATAATGTATGGTCCTAGCCTTACAGGCTAAACCTTGCCACCCTTTTCGTTCTTCTGAGCAGTATCTTCACATCGAATTCATGCTTTGAATAGGTATATTTTAAATTTTCCTGTGCTTTAATTATATTCAACTCACTACTGATCACTGTTGATCCTGTCATTCCAGTAAAACACCTCTATTCATGTCAGTTACAGTGATAATATTGAATCAAGACATCAATGGGGAGTATTGTGAATTACCACAACTACCTGCAGTGCTGCCTATGCTACTAGTGCCCAACCCACTAAAGTCACACTAGAAATCCTGTGGTGAGTTTGAAAAATCAATTAATAAATCACCTTCACTGGACAGTAATCAAAATATGAGTGCAAACAAATTGACAGACATTACTTATGAAATATTATGATGATAAATGTTATCTTTAAGAATAAGCAAAAAAAAAAAGAAAATAGTTATGTGAATCTGGAGGCACCGGCTGAATTGAATCTACTCTCATCTGGTGGAATACTTGGATTTGACTGGAATAAGGTATAGAGTACCCGCTAACGTCTTTAGCTTGTTTCGGTGCTGACAATGATCACATGACTCTACCTAATAACATGAGAGGTAAAGAGAATACTTATAGTTTTTTTTTTCTCTCTATAGAATTGCAATCTGTGATCATTTTTTATCACATGCAAACTAACTAGCTGTTCAACTTTAACAGTTCCTGATTTAGATCATTTTAGAAAGATGCTTAAAAATTCTACAGAATCTATGGTGACTGTCAATACTACCTCTCCTCTCTCTCTCGATCATTAATCATGTATTCCATCATTGGTTTCTTGTATGAACTAAAAATGGCTGCATACTTCAAGAAACCAAGTAGCTTAATTCAACCAAAGTGCAATGAATGGTAGTTCCAATTATCATTGAGTTTGCTATGAGAGGGCTTATTGTAATAGTTGAGTAGGTTGAAAGATATGACACTCATGAAAAACATGGAATTAAAGAAGCAGAATCTACTTGAGGCAAAAAATGTATATACCTTTGTTTAATTTGTAATTGTAAACTGTTCCCCACCCACCTTCCCCCACCCCAGCCTACCTTCCTTATACTTCCATCAGAAGACAAGAATGAACTATTAGCTATATCTCATCTACACATTTTACATTTTTAAATCCTTAAGAATTACCAAGTTTGATTGTTTCTAAAACACAAGGAATAATTCAATACTTCCTATATTTTCATGTAGATCATTACAGTCTGTTTCTACTTACTTAAATAATAAACCATACTTTAATGTAATGATGTTAAATTGTTATTTTAAATAATACAGAAAGTGACTCCTATGAGTGTGTGAGAATGCAGAAATTATTGTAGGTATTCACTGAAGGGACCAAGTTTCCCTATCACAATTGAATTAAATATACGGCTTCTTAAATAAATTCTTCGCATATAATATTTTCACATTATTTCACATTATCTAATTTCTAAAAAAATTCCAGGCCTGTTATAGTATTTTCTTGATACAACGCCATCTGTGTAGCTACTCCAAAGTGACTCTGATCATGAGTGTTTCATACAATTCTCCTTTGCTTTTCCATATCTTCTACAATTAATGTTGGACTTATTGGATTTGGACTTTGATCCATTAGCCAATCAATTAATATTAAGAAATGATGGAGATTGCTATGGCTATGGAAGTAATGTTTCAAGCTTTTGTCTTCAATAAATTGTGACAAAATCCAAGGTTAACTTGCTGTCAAGTACATAATTGTAGATACATAATTATCAATCTTATACCTGTGTCATCTAGATGAGGATCATCTATCATTTCTCCTTCATTTTTCCAGATTCATCCCCACCCCTGCTCTTCTCATCTTAATTCCCTTCCCATTTAATGTTAAATGAAATGAAACGTGATTTAGCTACTCAACTTCATAAACCTTATCATGAAAGAAAGCAGTTAGCTTCATTGCTCATGTTTAATACATAATCTGTTATTACAAAATAATTTTTTTAGGCAACGATAGCTACTCCTCTCCGATATTATAGCTGGGAAAAAAAACTTTGCCCACCACCTCAGGACACTCTTTCTACTCTTCTTTCTACTCTTTTCCAACCCGTAAGTTCCGGGTAAGCGTGAGCACACGAGAAGGAGAACGCCATTTCAATCCGCTGCGGGGGTACCCAAATTTACGGCGGGATACCAATATTTTTGGTACGCCAGGATACCCAATTTACGGGATACCTATATTTCTGTGACACCGGTCCAGTCAGTAAATGAGACCCTACCCCAAGCTCCACCTACCGCGTGAGCTCCCTAGCCGAAAATCAACAAGTACACTGCGCCCCGCCCTTCCTAACTCTTTTCAGAAAACGGTTTGCCTTCTTTTTGCTGACCAGCTCCCATCTTGCTGCAATACACTTAGATGTGAGTACTTATGTGGTGTGTGGAAACTAACTAATCTAAGTCACCGCCATTTAGTGTGTGTGTGTGTGTGTGTGTGGGGGGGGGGACGGGAGGGGGTAGAGGGGAACTAATCTTTAGCCATTGTTGTTGTTTTTTTACAAATGACAGACATAGCTAAATTTTGTGCAGTAGCATAGCTACTGCATATGCTTAATTGGCAAGCAACCGTGCAAGTGATCAAGGTGAAAGTAGTCAATTATTATCTCATTTCTGGTGACGCAAAATGAATACTCAATTTCTGCAAGTAATTTATCTCCCATTTTAGCTAGCTATAAATACTAAGGTTACAAATAAAATACTAAGGTTACAAATAAAATAAAGTTTATGCAATAAATTTTATTATACTGGCTGAGTTGGTTCAAGAATTCTGTCTAAATATTTAAACAATTTTGTTGAAATAATGTTATATGTAATGATCTGAGTATCATTAGAGTTCGGGATGAAAGTAACTGGAAGGTTAAAAAATATCAGTTCCCTTTTAAGTTTTATTAATCAACACAACAGCAACAAAGCTTGGAGAGAGCGAAGGAAACATGGGGCTGCAGCCTGCAGCCAAGCCATTTTCCTAAGTTCTGCAAATCATTTGATTAGCTAGACTACCAAAAGCTCCTTTCACTGAATAGAGCATCTTTATCCAGCTAATTACAAGGTTTTGCACTTACCAATTTGGAATTAAAAGTTATCCAGAAAAAAATATGGCTGCAATGCAATTTAACACTACTTTTTGCTATTGTTAGTGATTGTAGAAATGGGAATATTACCAGCACATTAAACTCTTATGTTTGTAATTTAACTAGCTATCCAGCTTGATTCAGATAGCTGTTAATTTTTTTTCAAATAGTGTATAGGTTCATCCAGTTTACGGCTACATTGCATGTAATAATACATATTATAAGGTAGTTTCACTGTTAGAAATTGTTTGTTGTAAATTCTTTGACTATCTTCTAGTGATATTATAAAAAAATAAACCATTATGTTTAAATGTTGAAACAGCTGTTTATTGTAACAAATAAATATGCATGTATTAAATCTGCAACGGACAACCATGGCTATGAGAAACATGACAACTTCAAGTCCACGGACCGACTCTTCTGGAGACTATGAACAGGGGCGAACTTTGTTTTATGCAAAATACCTATGGCTATCTCCCCACCCCACCCCCTCCTGCCCCCTCCTTTTTTCATGTGGCAGCAGTGAACCTGCCCTACAAAAGTCTTCTCAAAATCACTTTTGTAGTTAGTAGTCATACAGCCAATCTTTTCACTAAAAGTAATATGCTAGTTAAGAATAGTTTTATCTAGGACCCAAGAGGGTACATAATGAAATGTATTGTTCTGACCATGCTTATGGTTTTTAGTCTGACCTACCCAGAAACCACACCAAAAGTTTAAATACAGTGATTTATCTATATCCCAGTGCATTATAAGTTGAATACTACTATCGATGAACATCTTAACTTTTTATAATCGGTTTGAAACTAGATTTTCTAAATCATGAGACAGTTAATTGGCGAGCGAGCGGAGCGAGCGAGACACTCTCAGGGGTAACACAATTGAAAATTGGGGATGTGTGTTGGCGAGCGAGCGAAGCGAGCGAGACAGTATTAGGGGTGGACAATGCAAAATCGGGTATATGTTCGATGTATATATATATTATATGTATGGATTTTATGTAACGCGCGTGCGGGTACCGTTTTTTCTCCTAAAAACACAGCCTTTTAGGCTTGACTCCACTGTCTTCTGATATTACAGCATTAAGAACACTTGAAACTTGGGCTCCAAATTGTGGGATAATTCCTGCGAAGCGCTTGTTTTTCAAGTCCCAAAAAGTTACTGCGACTGGTTACTATGTCATTGAAACCCTTTACCAGACTTAATTTCAAAACTTCGTCGTTTTTTGGGGCTGCTAAAAATGCCGCTTGTTGGTTGTCAAGTCCCACTGGTAGCCAGAATGGCTAAATGATAATACTAAGGAAGCCACCAGTCAGAATTGCTCAAGTTTGATACGACAGAAGTTACCATTACTAAGGTAAGAGTGTAATTTATTATTTTGTGTTTGCTAAAATTAACGGTCAACTGTTATTATACTGTTTTGCATGAATTAAACTAAAATATTAATTATGTAGTAACAATACTGCAGTTTTAACTAGGCAGGCTCGCTCGCCATTTGTGTTCAAGCACATCACTAGTTTATTGGCGAGCAAGCGGAGCGAGCGAGACAGTATTAATGCAAAATCAGGTGTATGTTATATGTATGTATGGATGGTACGTATGCCCCTTAAACGCGTGCGTGGGGAACTTTTTTCTCCTAAAACACGGCTTTTTAGGCTTGACATGAAACTACAGCAGAGCAAGCCTTACTTTAAGCTTAAGCTCCGAAGTCTGAGCAAATTTCTGCAAAAACGCTTGTTTTTCAAGACACAAAAAGTTGCTGCGACCGGTTACTATGGCATTGAAGACCCTTTTCCAGACTTAATTTTCAAAACTTTTCAAAATTTCGCCGTTTTGGGAGGCTACGAAATGCCAATTGTTGGTTGTCAAGACTCACCGGTAGTCAGAATACCGTAATATTAATGCTAAGGAAGCTACTACTACTCGGGGAAGCTGAGGTAAGTACGTAATTCCATATTTGTTAGCTAAATATACAAAAAATAACTGGCCTTTTCTACTTTGTACCTAAGAGCTTGTTGTCAACAGTGACTGGTAAATTCAAATAGTCATAATGTCTTAAATTTAATACTGCAGAAGTTACCACTGCTCAAGAAAATGGAGTAAGAAAGGAATTTTGTATTTGTGTGCTAAAATTGATGGTCTGTTTTTGTAGCTGAGAGCTTGCTGTCAAGAATTCACGGTAATTCAGATAGTAAAAGCAACTTAAATTTGATACTACAGAAGTTACCAATTCTCAGGAAATTGAGGTAAGTAGTAATTCCATATTAGTTGGCTAAAATTACAAATAATAACACTGGTTTATTTTTTTTTTTTTTTTTATCGTAGCTGAGAACTTGTTCAAGAGTTACTGGTAATTGAGGTTATCAGAATGGCTGATGTTTGATACTACAGAAGTTACCATTTATCAGGTAAGAGAGTAATTATGTATTTCTTTGCTGAAAAAAGTTGCTATTATAGTGTTTGCATGAACTAAGCTAAAACATATTAACAATACTGTCACTATATGTTACCTAACTATCAGGCTCACTCGCCATTTGTGCTCAAGCACACCACTAGTTTATATGTTTGAACGTACGTATGTCATTTTATACTTTGACCCTCGCGTATTTTTGTGTTTGCTCCGTGTTCGACCCCGTCCCAAACTTCACTAAACAGAATCCTCCGGTTTAGCGATCATTACCCGTATCACCTTAGAAATTGAATTTTTTACCGCTTTGAATTCTTTTGCGGGTGCAGTTAAAACTCAAAAACGTATGGGAGCTCCATTTCTATTCGAGTTAGTGGCGGTGGTAAGTTAATTTGTGTCACAGGTATAATCACTACTCAACAGTATTTACTTGAAAATTCATTGTCCACTAGACGAACCACGAAGGTAAGTCTTGCGTAGGTATATTCAGTTGTGTGAAAGTACTGTGCATTACAACTACTATTAAGAATATCACAAAGAAAATTTTAAATAACGTGACTTGATTTTGTTGCTTCTTTTTCAATTCAAACAGTAGAGGGGAGTGGTTACTATGGCGTTGAACTCCCTTTACCGCATATGCGTTATTTAACAACTCGACTTTATTTTAGTAGTTTGAATGTTAGTTGTTAAAATCAATCGTTTAACAATAGTGTAGTTTAAGGCTCGCTCGCCATTTGTGTTCAAGCACACCACTAGTATGACTCAATTATATTAAGGAGTTTATTTCCCGATTACTGGCCAAATAAGCAATTTTGCTTACCTCTGTATTTTGTCCCCGAAAGGCCAAATACGCAATTCTGCATACAAGAAAGGGGGCAATAACTATCTGCCTACAGCTGCGTACCTGAATCTACCAGTTATCTATCATTGCATCTCAGGTTTGTAATGTAGTATAGCTATCTGTACAGCATATCTATATGTGTGGTTGCACTATAAAATTTATCAGATAAACCTTAATACAAAACACTTCAAGTTTATCAAATATTCTCATATAAATTTTTAAAACAAGAACTATAATTCATGATTATTTGATACTTTGAGTTATGCTGCAATGATAGCTTAAGTGTTCTGGAGAAGTTTATTGATTCTACTGTAGATTCAGGACTCCAAAGATGCAGGAAACACAAGAGTATCTCCAATTTCCAAGCTGATCCATAACTTTGGCATATTAGTAGTATTGTAAAGTTCATAATATACCTGGAATATATAAAAAGAACACAAGAATGTCACAGAGTGACTTTAAAGTCGATATCATTGGCTAGATTTGGATGTTTTCATTCTTGCTAATATAAATCTGAAAATGGCGTGTGTTTTGTTTCCTAACAATTCACCTTTATAAGTTGCTGTTAGTGTCCATTATTGCGTCATTCATAACCATTACTCAAATCTCTGAACTTGTCTTCTATTGTAAGCTCATAAATAGCGTGGTGAAACTAAGCAACGCAAAGTGGCACCCCAAGGACGCTACGAGGTACCAAAATTTTCGTAGCCTTAGGCGTCCTCCCATCCACTGTCGAAAACTGGAGCGCGCGCAGGACTTTCAATCAATTGAGCAATAGTGAGACCAAGCTTTTACCTACGGCTGATCAATAGAAACTCTATGTCCAGGCCCGATAGTTTCTCCGCTACAAAGTCAGAAAGTTGCTTCTCCAGTAAGGGTTACTTCCGGCGGAAAAAAATACGGCGGCTTGCGGCACCGTGGTTAAGTAATAATTCGGCCGGTAATCGGTTAAGAATAATTTATCTAGGACCCAAGAGAGTACATAATGGAATGTATTGTTCTGACCATGCTTATGGTTTTTAGTCTGACCTACCCAGAAACCACACAAAAAGTTTAAGTACAGTGATTTATCTATATCCCAGTGCAGTATAAGTTGAATACTACTATTGATGAACATCTTAACTTTTTATAATCGGTTTGAAACTAGATTTGCTAAATCATGAGACAGTTAATATGACTCAATTATATTAAGGAGTTTATTTCCATGTTTTTTCTCAGGGTAGATAAAGTTATGGCCAGCTATCAGCATATTGTGATTAAAGATGTGGAAGGATTCAAAGCTAATGGAGCTATAATGTCTACTATTGCAAAGTTCACTGGTAGAGTTCAGTACTCAACAGTACAGGTATTGCGTGGAGAATTAGTCGAACCCCATGCTGTAAAGGATCTCAATTTTAACTTTCACTTAGTCCATGATCACTCAGTGCTTATGTGTGTTAAAGAAGAAGACTTAGCTCCTATTGGCAAGGAAGAATTTTTGCTTTTAGATCCTATCTCAAAACCTGCAGATCGATTTGATGCTTTTACTAATGGAGCACTGAAATTAGGACTTTCTTTGAAAGTGGATAGCATTGTATTAGTGGATGTGTATGGACCAAGACATGTTAAGATAGGTCAAGTAAAAGGCACTATAATGTACAAAGGAGAAGTTAATGGTGTTCCAGGAACTGCGTTTGGAATCAAAGTAAGTAGTGCTTTTCTTAATCTTAGTTGTACATTATGGGTCAGGTATTGATTGATATTTTTGCTTATTATATTTGAAAAGGAAGCAAATTCAGTTACTCTCAGGCTTCATTGTGATATGCTATGTCTTAATTTAGGTTATATATAGTCAGTCCAAGTTGAGTTGGATCCATAAACAACTTGAACAGGAGCAGCTTACACATCCAAAATTCATACCATTGGAAAGCTTGCGCGAGTAAAAATATTTCTGGAGTATACTCCAGGAAATGAGATGTATTCTAAATCTCAATACAAAAAACCTATGTTTTACCGCTCTTACACTCACCCGAGTCTGTCACACAGTACGACTCAATTGATCACATAGAAGATTTTCAATGCACTCATAAACAATGATCTGATCTAATCTATGGTGACAATTTAAAGCCTTGTATATTTATTACAAGTGAGCTACTTACTGTGGCCTTCTGTTCTTGCATCAAAATAAAGAACCATCTTATATATAGGTTATACGATTGTTCTCTCCCTGTTTAACAACTACTTTTTGTGGCATAATCTGTACTGTCATTAACCCTCATCGCGCATGCGCAAGAGGGTTATAGTAGTCGTCTTATTTGGGTCAGAGATGATTTTGTAATAGCTAGCTACTATATGTAGCACTGAGGGTTCGCACCTTTGGTGCTTCATTAACATTGTCGTTTAGTATCATTTTCTGTGTGTCTGCTTATATATATAATATTGTCACTTGTATTCATAGTCTTTGACTCTGTTCTAATAGTCACTGTCACAGTTACAGTTGATATATTGAGTCTATATTAAAGTATACTTACTAGTCGTAGCTAGCTAATAGTCAGTTAAGTTAAACCCAAGCATTATTACTGGGGGGGGGGGGGGTTTGTTACAAAACTAGTGTAGCCAGAGAGTGGCAAGTAGTTACTATACAAAGTAACATCTGGCCATATACTCTGTTTTATGAAGGTTGCATGAGCACAAGCAGCAGCCAGACTCTCCCTCTAGAACTCCTCATCTACATACATGTGCAAGCTGTGTGACTGATATACTTAACATTTCCAGCTTATTATTGGTCAGGTTCCATAAAGTGCAACTATCAGCCCTATATGATTGTTTTAATATATGTTGTAGCATTGGCTGTGCTACAGAATGGTTAAAAATCATAGAAGTCTGTGTTGGCAAAATAAATTGTGCCCAAGTTTACTACAGCCTTTATTCCAAAGCCACCTGGAATATCTCAAAATACTTCCACCATGAGCTTCAGGAAAGTTTCCCAGACATCAGGCCGGTATTATTAGAAATAAGAGCTACTCTATCCAGACAGTGTTAAAAATATAGCCTCAGCTACTGCTAAGCTAGTAATAAGCACAAAAAAGTTAAAGTAAACTTTTATATAACTAACAAATAAATAGCTGGCTTACAAATCTATTTAGGCCTTCTTCCAGTTTTTTGTTTCTACAGCGATAAATTTTATTCTTAGAATGCTTTCTTGTTGTTGTTGTTTTGTTGTTGTTGTTGTTTTCAAGTCATGCTGTGGAAAGTGGTTACTATGGTATTGAAAACCCTTTATCATTGGCCATTTTTAGTAGCTTAAGTGCTTTATTTAGGAACTAACTGGTCATTTAGATCGTCAGAATGACTCAGTTGATGTTGCAGAAGCTATCCCTACTTGGAAAAATTGAGTTAAGAAAGTATTCCCTATTTGTTAAATAATTATTAATAGCTACATACTTGTAGCTACGTTTAGGAATTAATGGATTTAATAATGATGCCTTCATAAATACTAGCTAGAACATCAACTTCAAGTAAGCTAAATAAATGTTGCCTATGTTAGTTTTGCATACAAATTTTGTAATTCGTTTGTCAGATTTAAGGTAGTGCTTTAGCTAACCTGTTGTTTGAATTACTTGTGCACAGTGGCTCATTTGCCAATTGTACTGAAGTACATCACTAGTATGCTGTACAGATAGTTAACCTTAATTTAGTACTCGCTCTCAATCATAATTGCTGTAAAATTTACAAGACTAAATTGCTTGCATTCCCCATTTACTATGCTTGTTGTTGTACCTACTCAACCTGAACAAACTATAGATTATTTA
>WLWI01003921.1_pt1 | contig 12679 bp, 7 predicted proteins | sample 6701501 | NCBI WGS metagenome assembly WLWI01 (sample SAMN12718690, study PRJNA515312) | sponge metagenome | isolation source: marine sponge | host: Mycale hentscheli | place: New Zealand: South Island, Marlborough, Capsize Point | collected 2014-11-01
CAAGAATTATAAGGTCAAAAACTTCATACATACTATATTATTCACTTATTTTGATACAATATAGTAAAATGTCTGCATTTTTTTGAACTGAATACATAAAACATTATGACTTTGCTTCAGTAGTATAAAAATTGAAACTAAAACTAAATTTAATTAAATGAAGAAATTTTAATGATTAAAACTATACAATTTAAATCCATGCAAGTAAACAACAATTTTATACATTGTTTTGTTTACTATTCAGTTAACTTGCATTATTTACTACAATGGCTAATTAAACTTTAATGAAGCACAGAAAGCTTAATAATTTGTGTGTTTGGCTATAATAAAAAATAATATTTTTCGTACAGTACTATTATTTTATGGTAGATTTTGAGACTGCAATATAACTTCTGAATTCTGGTGCTATGTTACATTGACAGTGTCATAGGAAGGATTGGTAATACATATTTTTAGCATGAAATTTTTGAGTGTATAAACCCTTTACCACATTCAGTAAACATAGTCATATTTCAGGGAATTTGAATTAAGAAAATATTACGTATGTTCTTCCTGAAAGATGAAGGCTAGCATGAATGCACAAGATAATGGACAATAGCTTGGACTACAGAAAATGATGATGCTAATGATATAGCGAAATCAGTAGTGCATAGTCATTTTAGTGACACATTATTATTATATTATTACGAATAAGGCAGAAAATTAATTAGCTGAATATCAGCTCATTAAATTTCACTTTTTTAATGAAACGAATTGAGGTGATTATAATAATATACTTTCGTTTTTATTTAAGTATAATGTAATTTGAAGTAAATACTTTCGAAGCATAAAATTGGAGTTATTTTATGCTTATTTCTAAGGCTAGTATTAAAGCTAGATAGTATCTATCAACCTTTCACTATGTCCAAATTGCAATTTTTGTGTGTTTTATCTTAAAAATACTAAAAATATATGTTACAAAAGCAGTAAAATTTGTTCAAAATATAAAAGATAATATAAGAGACTTGGATAAGTTTCAAAACTTAATGTACGTATAAATACAATTATTAGCTAATGCAATTATACCATAATATGCCTGATTGCTGGGATATATTTTTATTTCTAATAATTTCAGGAATACCAAACACTCCTACCACCTTCTCACTGTTTTTATTGCATAATTTAGAATCATATTTACAAAGCAACACTAATCAGTTTATCTTTACAAACCTCTCAACTAGGCTACTATTCATAATGATGTCCCTGTTTTACAAGTGCATTTTTGTGAGCATTCTGGAAATGTTAAACGTTCATTACTCTGAGTTTTATATATATTTTTCTCTGGGTTAAGCTACCACAATCATTAAGATCTACATTACCATTATTTCATAATAATGCCTACTAGTAAGCTGAAGTTCAATGTAGCTTTGTTGAAAGCCAAATATATTTGAATATTATGAATAACAGAATAAGATGAAATAAAAATAACTCTCTACACCCACAGGTTCTTCTTAAAGTTTTTATTAATGGCTATTTAATTTTTAGTGTGGCCATTAAAGTGGAGTCCATCTAAGTGGGATACATGTAATTGGGCTAGATAAGTCGGAGGAGCTTCCGGTTCAATTGCAAACGAAGTATGTGGGGGGAGTTAATTTAGTGACTGGTACTAAAACTTCGGCTATTGGCTTTAGCTAATTCCGATTATAGCCACCGCTGACTACTGTATATAAAGAAATACGTCGCCAATCACTTATTGGAGAGCTGAGCATACAGTGCCCCTCTGTAATCCTCAATAGGTCTGTACAATACTATGTTAGCTCTATTTCTTGGGACTATTATCTTCAGTTTGGTGTTCAAAGATAATGAAGCACAAGGTAAATGGGACCAGTACATATAAGACAAACAACGTTTAGCGTTGTCCTATTAGAACGGGTATTACTCAACCTTGTATTATCGGTACAATTATCGGTCTTGCGTCTCTAGTGGTGTTTATCTTGCATACTGTCTTTCTCTGAAGAACATTCACTCTTTGTTACTAAGGCTATGAATACTATATTTGACAAGTTCACCACATTAGCTTATTTCTAAAAGACTGTATTATTATAACTTTTTCATGATTGAGATATTAAGTTTGATAACTTTCTAGTGAATCAGTCCGACATAGTGTCAACTTAGAATTCTACTTTTTGAACATCACCCACCACAGATATCAGGTTGATGTTCTGCATGAAAAAATCACTATTTTTTGCACGCTTTGCTATTACCCAGGCAAAAATATTTCATTATTGGCCTGGTACTTGGGGAATCTCTTGCAGCTATTTAGCTAGACAAGTTCATTATCAAGACAGGCTAGCTTACTTAGATTTTGACATGACAGTTTGAGCCATAGTCTGTTACTGCACATCAATCTGCCTTTTAATTTGTCTCTATAGTATTTTTTTGGCAAGGACTCTGTAACCATACCTCAGGTACAACTTTTTTGTAATAATTATATAAGTATAATATGTCGGCTGTTCCTTACAAAATTAGGTAGTAATGAACTTACTCAAAATAAATGGATTTATTCCACCCTAGATATCTTCATAATGATATTTTGGCTTTTGTAGTCCAGTCATTTTAAGGTTGGACCTGAAACTAATTGCAAGAAAAGGTTTCTCACCAGTTTTCCATGTTAAAAATTGTGCTTATTAAAATACTAAAAGTTCCAAGGAATCCAAATTAGGGGAACACCCTGAAATTAATAATTATTGTAGTCAATATTTGCATCAAATTAATTTTTATTGTTTATCCTATATAACCAAACCCTTTCAAGAAAAGAATTAAGATCCATGTTTGCCATCTGTATAACATATTTCACACAAACTACTGACATTACTGTTATATTTGACCTTTGACTCTCTAGCCATTTTGGTATCCTGGCATTACATTATACATGTACTTGACGTTTGACCCCTAGTCATGTGATATAATTTTCAATATCCATAGCTTCATATGGTTGCCAAATGATAGCTGGTTGATGCACTTCAGCACAAATGGTGAGCTATATAGCCTGCTAGCCCAGGTATATGATTTTTTTATCCTTACCATAGATAATGTTAAGAAGAGAGAATTCAGAGCTACACCTTAGTAGAAAGTTAAGAGTAACACTACAAGAGCCTCCTTTATAGTTTCTCTCTATATATTATATAGTTTATTGAAAGCCCAAACTTAGTGTTTAGCACCACACTGCAGTTAAAATATCAGATGGGTAGGAGCAAGTTGATAAGAGGTGGGGTGGGGGTGGGGCGGGGGCCGAATTAACTAGAGGCATCCATAGTATAACTCATACTAGAATGTTGACAGCTACTTTTTAGTTTATCACTTGTCAACTGTACATATTTCAGAAAACATTATGTTAAGAAATAATGTTTTCTCTTTTGGACCTGTAGCTTGTAGCTATTATAAGGAGGTAAAAGGTGGAGGGGCTGAGGCCACCACAATTTAAAATAAATATGGGTTAGCTGCTCCTGTTGTGCAAATTTTGTGCAGAATTCTAAAAATATTTAAACTTTTTTAATTGCAGCAAACAGTAAGAATTTCTCTTTATAAGCCCCTGGCTACATTGTTAAAATGGAATAGGGAGGCAGTCCTCCTACCCCCTTTCTCCTATCTTAATGTGCACTTGCCATTTAACAATAATTATTGAAGAAATCTTTCAAAGACTCATACATCTAAGCTAAAGAAGTTGATGTGGTCAAAACTTGTCAATTAATGGCGCCCCAGAAAATAATTTGCAGTTTTCCAGTGGCTTTAATAGTTGACTATGCATTAGTAGATGATTATTAATAAAACAACTAATTTGCCACAAGGATAGCATCCTTTTCATTTCAATACACAATAAGTCATTACCAAATGGTTGACAACTTCATTGCTCAGTTCAGGTATGATTTTTTGAGGACCTACATGTAAATAGGCACTCATGGGAAAGAAGAGGTTGCCCTATACCAAACATAATATATGAGAGAGTCCACTAGCTACAAGAAAAGGTCACTATATACACAAAATTTAAAAAAATGGGGGGGCCCCCCCCCCTTTCCCCCCCTTTCCCCCCCCCCCCCCCCCCCCCCCCCTGTTCTTATGTCAGTGCAAGTACACATGTATATATACTTAGGAATGTCTTAGTCCTCCACACTGACTGAGAGAGGTGTGCTAGCATAAACAAGGCAAGTGAGGCACATCTTCTACCTGGACAACAAGTACACCAAAATTGTCGCAGAAGACATTGTATTCCTAGTCAGATTGCAAAAGGCATTAAGCAAAGTTTAGTTTGTGAATCTTTAGGTTTGAACAACCAACACTTAGATCAGATGGTGATCAGTTTTGCTTCAAATCAAATTGCCTTTTTTGTGGTCAACCAGCCATGTTGGGAAATAAAAGGAAAAGCTGAGATGCATTGCCTGTCAGAACTATTGAGTTAAAGGATACACTTCTTGACTTGTGTCAAGTAAGAAAAGATTTATGGGCACATAGATTCATGGCACAAATTGTTAATGTTCGTTATCTGCATGCACCAGATGTTGTTTATCATAAGAATAGTGATGCTAACTTTCATACAAATAAGAAAATTCCTACAGCTCACAGTAATGACAAGCTGGGTTCCAATAAGTTAAAGCTAGGTGGACTACAAGAACTAGACTGAACAAAAACTTTTTTGGAAGTGGCTAATATTTAGAAGAAAATGATGATGAACAGATTACAGTGAGTGACCTCATAAGCAAAATGGAAACCATTATAGCTGATTCTGTGAGGCTTATAACAGAATGCATCTGCAATCCAAGCATAAATAGCATTTTAGTAATAGAATAATCATAGCTTATGTTTATGGTAAGTCCAATATCGTAATATTCGCTGTTGCTTGTGGTGATTGGGATCAGGGTGTATCAGCTCAATCTAAATACTTGATGAATAAGCTCAATAAATTGAACTACAGTAGCTAAGGAAAACATTTGTTTCAGTTTTTTTTATCATCAAAGCTATTTATAACAATTTACATCAATATAATTTTTACAATTAGCGTATATACATATTTTCATCATAACCGTATCAATGTATAATGAATTGTAATATTCAATGCATAACATTTAGTATTATTTAGGTGTTTCCTATCAAGGGATTCTTTGGGACTTTTAGTATGTTGTTTAGAACAACTTGGAGTACCAAAATCTTGTGAGAAGCCTTTTCTTGCAATTTGCTTCGGGTTGACCCTTTTTTACCTTAAAATGACTGGACTATTTAGGTATGCATGAAATAACTCAAGATATTTCATGCTGTTATTTTACACTTTGTTGTGCAAGCTCATCACCCTTGTAGTTATAGTGTTTAGTTTCAGTTGCCTCTGGCTCATGAAAACAAATTTGACTGCTTGTGGAAATATTTAGCCCATATCACACTCTGACTCATGCAACAAGTATTGTATATAATATTTTCATGATATAAGTATTGGTATTTGTGATTAGTAACTCTAAATGTTATTTGTATAATTAACCTGTTTTCTTCGTATTGTCTTGACTCATTTCACACCCCCCCCCCATTTTTCTAAAGAATTTACCTTAGAACACTATGTGTTGATTATATCTTCCTCAAGGAATCATAGTCTTCCGGTGAAAGCATCGCACCAATAAAATGTATATCATTGTATATTATTTTTGTTTTAATAGCAGTCTATTTATTTCATTCCTGACAAATCACAGAGAAATTTTACAAGATTGGATGTAATCATGTTGGGAATAAAGTGCAAGGAAACATTATTCAACTAGTAGATATTTCAGTCTTTCTTAATTAAGAAGAGCCCCACCCCCTTTTTATAAATTTCTAGATTTGCCCCCAAGAAGCATGAAAGATTTGAAGAATAAACAGCATACCAAGAAAGCCAAAAGCACTGAGCTGAACACAAAAACATTTTTAGTGAGAGCAGCTGAACTAAATAAGTTTGCACGCTTTAGAGCTCATGATGAAGATACGTAGGTTTAGACTATGCAGCTAAATTTTATTAACTCCTGACTATTTGCTAGTGATTGTTTGAGTGATTCATACAGGAACCTATTTCTTGACTTATTCATTCCAAGTCCACCTCAGGATTCTGACTCAGGGTATGAATATTGGCTGCTTATCCACACACTAGTTTGATAGGCTGCTGTTTTTATTTTGCAAAAGAGCCTTTGCTGTTGGTGGGATGTTGTCCATTGTTTTGTTGTTGTAACTCAACAAGTCCAATCTTACTAATCCACATTTTCAATGTTACTACTTTTGAAATATGCTATGATAGACTACTACACTATACCTTTCCATAAGTCTAAATATTCTCAATGCAGCATAAATATGTGTAAATGTATTTAGAAAAATCACATTAACTGTAGTGGGTACATCTGCAAAGCTGTTCCATGCTTCCTATATATCTGCCTTTCAAAAGCTAAAGTAGTATCACAGTCAATAAAGCTATGAAAACGACAATGTTCTTGTTTTTCACAACTGCCAGAGTATTTTTCTACACACTATCACCAATAGAGACCTGTTCCATTTAAATAGATATTTATATAATTCATTAAGGTTGCTCCTATAGTTACATACTGAAGATTGTTAGAATCAGTGAAAAGTTTGAATTATTGAAAGTACTCATATTTATATTTTTGTCTATTAAAATTTTAATTTTACTGAATCATCATAAGTGTATGATTGAAAACAAAGTTTATTGTATAGGCATAATCTTTATGCACAAATTAAATTGTTAATTGAGTATGAATGAAGAAGTTCTCATACAATGGATTATTAAGACAATATAAATGTACATAATAATAATATCTTGTTAAGGTCTGATAGGCTTTCTCTAGCTGTTATCATTAAAGCATGAATAAGCCAAAATACTAATACAGAGTTTCAGGACTTATTATGATTATTTGCTATTGGGAAGAAATCTTAATTATGCTTTACAGAGGCTATTCTGCAGCTGTATCATAAATTGAGACACTCTTGTATATTGTAATATTGCCATTTTACTCTCAAAAAAAAATAGAAAATTGTCACTGTGTCTGTCACTGAGCAGTTAGTTCAGTTCCCCTTGATAATTGGGGAGATCACAAACAATAGGTGACATGACATCCTGTGATGTAAGAGTCTCAAACATTTGTGCTTGTATTTCGCTCTCCACAGCCATGTTGAAACTCTTACTTTAGATGTTAGTAGTGAGAAGTGACATGGACTAGCCTCTTTAAAAGATCAGAAGTTGGAAGCTATCTGAAGTTTCACTTAGCAGCAAGATACAGTTGTTGCGTTCCCTACCTGCCATTATAAATGCTATGGTACCCTTTATAGGAAAATAATGCTAGCCATAAATCGACGTCAGTGTCATTAAACTCAAGACCAACAACATCTCCCCACATACTTTTGCAAAAGCAGCATTTCTCCATGGCAATACATAACCAGCTCTGTCCTCTATTTGTGACCAAAATATAATAAAAGGTAAGAGCATAGTGGTGGTTATTGCTCTATAGATATGTAATCTATTGTCATACATACTAATAGCTATTAACTCCAGCAGTACTTGTGATTGAGCGCTTCTAATTCAGATTTTGAACAAATTGTAGGACTTTCTGTAACTTTCACTCTTGACCTGTCAGGTAATCCATCATTGGTTGCTTGCATGGATTAAAATTGGCCAAATACTCAATGAACCAGTACTAGTGGTGTGTTTAAGCACAAATGGTGATGGCTTCTCTCTTGTTTCTTGAATTTTTTCTTTTTCTTTCAACTCTTATGGCTGTTACTGCACCATTATTGCAGAAGATATAACACTTGAGCATATTTTAATATTGTAATGAATATTTGAACACACTATCATTTATTACTTATCTGTAATTTAGTTGATATTTCTCCAACTGGCCCACTATATATTCCTATCAACACACAGAGGAATATCACATGTCATGTGGAAGGTAGTACTATAACTACTTGGACTATATTTCTGACTAATGGACATGAACAACACATCAACCCACTTATTGGAGATTCTACTATATCTGGCATTACTGGAAGATTTATGGATGGAGTATTTAACACACTATTAATAACTGTAAACACAACGGAGACATCAGTGACAGGATTGAGATGTTCACATTTTTTTAACAATATAGCATTTAGGAGTACTATTAAATTGACAATTTATGGTAAGTTGTAAATTATGTTCTTGCTTAAAATGATCAAAATTATCACATTAAAATACAAAGTGACTATATATGTATTTAATATTAAAAAAGATAAGAATTTGAAGCCAATTTAGCTTACAATGGTAGACAAATTTGAGATTTGAAACAGTAGGCTGCTCAGCTTTGAAATGTCCACTAATAACTCTAATATTAGGGCCTCATAACAAGGTCATTTTAATATAGTTAAGGACTGTTTGTATGGGGGTTTAAGAATAGTGCAGAGGCTAAGGGATAATAGAAGTTATAAGTAAACGACGGGACTCTAGCAGAAATTCTTAACAATTCAAATTTAACAAAGCATAGAGAAATAACCTTAGAGTTAGTTTAGTCCAATTCTTCCTCTGTCATTATATACTTGATATGATATGGTATCCAACTTCAACTTAATTGCTCTGATGTCATCAGTAGTTTAAAAGGAACTAATTAATATAAGAAGCATAATTATTAAAATGAGAATCCAAATTTGTCAAAGGAAAGAAAAAAGTGTTAATTATTAATTAATATTAATTAGCAAAAAACAACAACAATGAGTGCCAAACCGGGAAGAAAACAAGCCAATTTTATTAAGACTTTTTAAAGCTGCAACTCTACAGTAGTAATGCAGTTAATTAATTTTATTATTTGGTATCTATGTATGACCCTTTTATAGCCCATACGTTAGGTGCAAGCGTTCCCCTGCTATGTGTGGTGGACATGAATGTCATTAATAATGGTACACAAAACTACTGATTAGAAACACTCAATAAGGAAACATTATATTTCTGTGTTTTGAAGACATTATCACTAAATTGTTATTATTGCGAAGTGTGATACATTTTATAGAAAGGTTTTTTTTTTACTAAGAATTTTATTGAAGAATTATGTATCACAGATGAAGGACAAACTTTAAGTATTTCAACTTGTATAACAATTTTTTATATTATATATAACTAGGCAAAGTTTTTAGCTCGTCTTTGAATTTATTGACATTTGGGTTTAATTTATTAGCTATAGAAGCTTGTAGTCAATTACTCTAAACATGTTTATAACTCCCATTTAATTTTTACACTCTCTTCTTTTACTTTTTGTCTAATCCTTTTTAATCGTAACTACATCACAGCTATCTGTTCAACAACCATGTTATGTTAAACCACTAGACCAATATTCCATATTGAAAATAATTGCAGCATCTTATGTATAACTTGATTTCTCCAGTTCTTAATAACTATGCTGAATAATTACAAAAGGTCTTCAGTAAATTCATATCATTTAATGATAGTTTTAGTACCAATTTAATAGAGTGCTGATTGCTTCTAAACGTTAACGTTGTTTCACATAAAGTTCTGCTATGGACACAATATCATTGCCATTTGTAGAATGTATTTTAGAGAATCATTAATATAGTTTAGTGGATTATGAAACTGCATAACTATTATTCTCTTTGTGTGACTGCATTAAATTATAGAAAAGAATTCTGGGACTATCTAATTGTTAATGTTTGTACATTAGTTACTTATTACGAGTTAAGTTTATATTACATAAAATAAGCTCATTATTGTTTTAATAAAAATTTAGTGGAAGAAACCAAAGTAAAAGTATCTCGTCTAACTCAGATGAAAAGAGCTATAAATACATTCTTCATTTTTATTTCCAATGGTACTATACTAGAGCTAAAATGTTGCGCTTATTATTTTGCTCCACACTCGGTAATTTTCTGTAACCGCCATTAAAATAATTTTATTCTACTTCTAATAGGCATCCCAGATCCTCCAAGTGATTTGGGCATATCTTTGAATGGACATTCATTGATGACATCATGGGTGTATAGAATCCTTCCTACAGTGTCTGTTAATTTCACTATTACTCTCACATTCATGAATCCAAGTCAATTGAAAGACATCACTGAGTATGTGACTGATACTAACTCCTATAACTTCACACTGGAAGGAGTGAGGTCATGTGATCCCTTTACCATGTGTTTCACAGCTACTAATATAGTAGGACAAAGTCCACCTTCATGTATAAACAAGACTCTACCTTACATACCTTCTACAAATGATATAGAATATTCATTATTTAGAGTGGGGGACTCCTACTCATTAAATCTGACATTACAGGTTAGTATAAGTTGACTATTGTAATTAACATAAGTTATTATCCAATATTATACAGATACCGCAGGAGTGTCGCAATAAACAAATGATGTATGTTGCTATGCTACAAAATCCTATGGAAGGAACATTAATGCCACTGACAATGGCTTACCCAATGTCCACTGTCAGTATTACTGGCTTAGAAGAACAATTAGTATATAACTTAACAATCAAATCTAACAACAGTCTAGGACTGGGATACTCTGATCCATATTTACTTTGTAAGTTATAAATAGAGTTGATAAGAAGTCAATATTCATTCTATTATAAATATAGGTGCAATAGTTCTCAATGTTTGCCCTTCAATGAATGCAGAAGACTATTATTCATCAACATGTAAATATGTCATTGGATGCTCCTATAACAACTGTATGCATACATTATCCCGAGCCACTGATGGTAATTATACCATAATAGGAAATAACTCTGATTCTGTGAATATTGAATTGAAAACACTATATAATCTAACCACAATTGCTGATGTCAATGGAGAAAGTAGAACTTCTGTCGTGCAATTTGAAGTCAATCCAATTTCCTTATGCTCTAGTACAACAGGTTAGAGATAAATTCCCCGTAATATGATAATAATAGCAAATTTTCAATTTGTTTACAGCAGACCCTAGTGACTATACAATGATTACTACAACAGATTCTGGCAGTGTAGTAATAGCAATAGTTGCAAGTGTTGTAGTACTTGTTGTGGCCATTGGAGTTTCAATTACTGTCTTACTGATCTGCTGCCTTTGTCACCATGGTATGTCAATTCACTATAATTATACAGAAAATATTTATATATGTTGCATATTATAGACTGCTGTGGTGGATATTGTACATTACAAAAGTTTCAGAGGTTAGTTGGGTTAATTTTAATGTCAAAAATATGATTATTGTGTTTCATTTCAAAGATCTCGAGTAAACAGAGGACTAAGGGTAGAAATTAATGTAAGTTAACAATAGCAGTAGATGTACAAGTGAGAAAGAAGAAACTTTAATGCACCTGGTTTCAAAAAGCAGACAGTAGAAAATAAAGAATGTTATATTTGTTAAATTTATTAATTAAACATGATCAGCTTTAAAAAAAAACGCTTGCAATAAAATTGAATTTGAATTGTAATATTTGCTCTATTGGCTAATGGTGGTGTAATGCTTAGGGCAGTAGTAATCCTCAAGTGGCCCTCAATTCCGGAAACCAAGTTTGTACTTTTGAGAAGGCGAACATGACAGTGGAAACTGGAATTGATGGAATGTATGCTCGTTTGAATGATACAAATCACAAGACACCACAAACCAAACTGGCAGATGCAAATTATTCGGAGCTTGGTGGAGTAAGTATTGCCAGTAATTTAGTGTTTGAAACTGTATTGTTGTTTTGTTTTATATTACAAGCTCAGTTACTGTGCAATGAGGGTTTTATACCATTCTTAATTGGCATCATCAGCACTCTTTTGAAATTGGTACTAAAACTATTATTAAATATTATAATTTTACTGCAAACATTTTGTAATTATAAAGCAGTTATTTAGAACTGGAGAAGTTAAGCTAATCATAAGTTGTTCCAAGCAATGACTTTCAATATGGAATATTGGTCTAGTGGTTTAAAATTATGTGGTAGCAATGTAGCAATGTAATGTAGTTAAGATCGGAAAAAAATTAGACAAAAAGTAATAGAAATTAGCATAAAAATTAAATGTGAATTAATAAAAGATGTTTAATAGTCTACAAGTTTTACAGTTGAACAAAAACAAAATAAACCCAAGTTCCAAATTCAAATACAGAGCTAAAAACTTTGACTTATAGTTGTATATACATATCAAAAATTATTATATTATAAGTTATGTAAAAATAAATTATAGCTACATGGTTCAATAAAAAATATACGCGTATACGCGCCTATCGGAACTAATCGGTTAACCTACATATTAATTTGGGGAGAATTATAATAAATAATTTGTGGTAACATTATATTATTCTCATATCTCTTATATTTAGGTTTCTCTTCAGTATGACAGCAATGTATCATATGGTGTAGTAAATGTCATATCTACTCCATCAACTGATGACTTCACCTGTGAGACTAATCTGTCATATGACATTGTGGAGAAAACAGATCATTCCACTGTATTACAATCTGGTCCTGTTCCACTTTATGAAAGTGTGCAATAGAACTATGGTTGTTCTATTATAAAAGTTTCTCACTTGCTTATAGACACTTACAGGGGTAACACAATCGAAAATCGGGGATGTTTATAAATTTATTTGTATATATGTTTGGACGTACGTATGTCATTTTGTACTTTGACCCTCGCGTTTTTGTGTTAGTTATGTGGTCGA
>WLWI01003922.1_pt1 | contig 12673 bp, 8 predicted proteins | sample 6701501 | NCBI WGS metagenome assembly WLWI01 (sample SAMN12718690, study PRJNA515312) | sponge metagenome | isolation source: marine sponge | host: Mycale hentscheli | place: New Zealand: South Island, Marlborough, Capsize Point | collected 2014-11-01
ACTAAATTTGGTGTGCACTTCACACCCAAACGATGAGGTGTGCGTATCACACCATATTTTGGTGTGACTATTGTTACAAGTTTCACGCTTAATTTGGTGTGAACTACACACCTTTTGGTTTACAGTGTACATAGATCTCAAGCATTGGATTTAATAAACAGCAAAAGTGGTACTCTACAAATTGTAATATATTCACAATTTTCCTGTATTGTTGCATTCAAAACAAATGGCCGTTCCGTCATCAAATTTTCTGATTGTTTGAAAAGCTAAAGATAAACTTTTTGTTAAGGCTTGTTTGCTAAGCCTTTCTCGAATATTCTGGCAATTTAGCTAATTTCATCCATTTAAAATTTAATAAATCAATTATTTTTCTTCATGACTAAAAATGAGCTCTTATTAATAATCCTGGATCTGCCCCTAGGCTGCTAGTTATTGTGGGAACGCCCACCCAGAAGAGAAGAAGGATGAAGAAGTCCGGAGACTATGAACAACAATAGACTTGCTAATGGGAACTCATTAACAGTATGTGTTTGTGTGTATAGTGCTATGTGTAGAGTTCACCATGTTTTACTTCCTTTTATGGTCATCTATAGTTGTGTTCTATATTTAGTGTCCAATTAGATTTGTGTACATGCGCGGGAAAGGGTTTTATATACTATGGCCCTGACTCGTGCTTGTCAGTTGTTGAGCTTGTCTGATTTTGCATAAGTCCAAATTCTCCTCTGTCATTCAATACCTTACAATCCTATAAGGTGGGCCTTGAGCCTCCTAGCTAGGAAGGTAGGAAGTTGATCAGTTCGCCTTTGGTAACGGAGCACTGTCTGCGAGCAAGCCTCTTCTCTGGTGGCAGCGGGTAACAGCTACCATACCCCGACTGACCCCACATTCCTGGTGCCAGCGGTGGTAACGGACCCTACTGAAGTCCATTTGTGAACAAGAAGAAGTGGACAAAGTAAATCCACTTGGCTCTACAACCGAGTGGTCACGTCAAGAAGATGACACTACCTCAGCAAGAGCGAGCAGCCCGAACGAGACGGGAGGCGTCAATTGGAATATCCGCGTGGTCCCTGAGTAGAAGGATACGAGATCCGTGGAGCTCATCTGGAACAGTAGTGGAACATTGTGTGTGCTATATCTGTATTTACTGCGTGTGTTTTATTTTTGTACAGGTGGAAGCCAGCTCCGGGTCAGGTTGACGGAACCGGGAGCCTGAAGCATGAGTCTAGAGGGTGATAAGCAGGGCAAAAGACCAACTACTTGCAAGTACAACCTGCGACAGAATTCATCATCAAGAATGGACCGGCAGGCGATGGACAAGGATAGTAGCGAACTTGCATGGGGTATGGAATTGGAGGATAGAAGCAGCAGAGATGGCAGAGATGAAGGGGAAGAGTCGGTTTAGACTGGAACACTGACGAATGGTGACTTTCTCGGAACCCACAAAGACAATGGACAGGAGGCACACTCTTAGGTGCGATGGTCCAACTGTTAAAGAGCCAGCAGGAACAGGCAACACAGCAAGCCGCTGACTGGAGGCAGGCAAGAAAAGAAGACATTGCCAGACAAAAGAAAGAGAGAGAAGAGGACGTAGCCAGAATGAGGGCACAGATGGAAGCAGAGTTGGAATGGAAAAAAGAGAGAGAAAAGGACAGAGAGATGAAGGAGAGGCTAAACCAAGCTATTTGTACTTTCCCAAAAATCTCAACTGCTGCACTATTACCAGCACAACTTCAGAATTACTCACGCATGCTGGACACATATGGTGGGGATTATAAGACAAAGAATGCAAGGTTGTCAGAGGTGTTGTCAGGTCAGATGGTGATAGTACTTCAGAATACTGAGACAAGTGAAGATATGACATTCGCAGATGTAAGGAGGAAACTTTTGCAGTAGCTGGGCTTACCTCATCGAGTGCAGCCAGACAATTTATGAGACCAGACATGAGTGCATTGGCTAAGATGTCGGGTGTGGAGTTAGTGAACCATGTCAGGTCCCTGGTCGAGAGAGTGATGGCCGACGGGAACTATAGCGAGGTGGTGGTGAGTGCATGGATGCTTGCCTTTTTCCACAATGTTGGGACCTCTCAACTCATCACAGCCATTGCGAATGGTGAATGGTACAGCATTGATGATCTCTCAACTACAGTCTACAAGTGTTATGAGATCTATGGCTCAGTGATAAACACAGAGAAGAATTCCTACTGATGTTCGCAGTCCACTGATAGGCAGAAGACACAATACCGACAGTATAACCGGTACAAGCATACCAGTGAGAAGCCCACATGTGAAAAATGTGGCAAGGTAGGCCACAAGATGGCAGACTGTTGGTCAGGATCATGGAGACAGCCCCAGAGACCGACACCTACCTGTTACATATGCCAGCAGCAGGGACACATCAGCTCTTTGTGCCCCAACAAGAACGCCCAAGCAGGGAAGGAGAAGGCTGACAAGACGAAGGAAAGAGACAAAGGTTGGAAGAAGAACAATGTAGTATCAGTGACGAAGGATGGACAGAAGGAGAATGAAATGGATATTCTGGTGAGTGGTTGTAGTGTGGTTGTAGTTTTAGACTCAGGGGCAGATATATCAGTGATACCTTCCAGGTTTGTAGCTGATGGTATACAGGAGAAGTGGTTGAACTTACGGATTTTGAAGGTTTAGTTGACAGAAAACGAAGAGTGGCAATGGTCCCCATTGATGTTGATACCTGGAGAGAGCAGCCGTGAGCGATCATCTGGGGGAGAAGGGTTTGCTAAAGTTTACACTAGTTGACAAGCAGTATAGAGTGCCAGAAGCCATCAAAGAGAAAGTAAAGCAGGCTGTAGATCAGCTGGTTGTAGATGGGTGGATTGAAGAGTCTGTCTCACCTTGGGGTGCTCCCATTGTGCCAATGACTAAACCAGATGGCAGTGTGAGAGTCTGTATCGATTACAGAGGTTTGAATGCTTTGACAGACCAGTTGCAGTACCCAATACCCAATATAGAGGAGTTGTTAAGCATAGTTGGTAGAGCAAAGGTGCTCTCTAAACTGGACCTATGTAAGAGATATTACCAAATTCCTTTGCAAGAGGCTTCCAAAGACATCACATCATTTGTAACCCCATGGGGTACATACAAGTTTAATGTTCTACCGTTTGGGCTTAAGAATGCCCCTGCCCTGTTTCAGAAGATTATGGTGAAGGTTTTGAGAGAGTGTACTGAGTTTGCAGTTGTATACATAGACGACATCCTAATTTTTTCTGAGAATGCAGATGATCAAATGTTGCATGTGAAGAAGGTATTGGAGGCAATTAGGCAGAGTGGTCTAAAACTCAAGAGGGAGAAGTGTGTATGGGGGATGAAGCAAGTGGAGTTCTTGGGTCATTGTGTTGGAGATGGAAAGGTGGCTGTACCTGAAGCAAGGATAGAAGGGATGAAGAACTTCTTACAACCAGTGATAAGGAAAGACCTCAGGGCATTCTCGGAACAGTTGGTTATTATCGACGCTTCATTTCGCGATTCGGTGAACATGCTTCATTGCTGACCCCCTCAACCTCATCAAAGGCTCCTGGGAAAGTTAAGTGGACTCAGGAGATGGTGGAAGCCTTCCGTGAGTTATGTGTTGCTTTGTGTAATTTTTCAGTTTTAAATGTTCCTTCTGTGTCTGATGTTTTTGTTCTTCACATCGACGCAAGTGGTCGGGGTGTGGGTGCCGTGTTAAATATTCTTAGGGATGGTCATGAAGTGCTGGTGGCTTTTTTCAGTAGGCAGCTCCGTGGGGCAGAAGTGCGCTATTCGGCGACAGAGCTAGAAGCATTAGCTGTGGTGAGGGCAGTGCAGCATTTCCTCCCTTACCTATATGGAAGACACTTCACCGTGGTAACTGATCACCTGGCATTGACGTCGCTGATGACATCCAGAGTTCTCAATAGGAGACTGCAGGGGTTCGCCTTGAAACTTATGGAATTTGATCTTGATATAGTATACAGAACTGGTTTAGAAAATGACAATGCAGATGGTCTCAGCAGGCAGGAGACATGAGTGAAAAAGTCGTGGTCGTTCCTGGGGCTCACTCGAGACGGGGTTCGAACCTAAGCGGAGGGGGATGTGGGAACGCCCACCCAGAAGAGAAGAAGGATGAAGAAGTCCGGAGACTATGAACAACAATAGACTTGCTAATGGGAACTCATTAACAGTATGTGTTTGTATGTATAGTGCTATATGTAGAGTTTACCATGTTTTACTTCCTTTTATGGTCATCTAGTTGTGTTCTATATTTAGTGTCCAATTAGATTTGTGTACATGCGTGGGAAAGGGTTTTATATACTATGGCCCTGACTCGTGCTTGTCAGTTGTTGAGCTTGTCTGATTTTGCATAAGTCCAAACTCTCCTCTGTCATTCAATACCTTACAATCCTATAAGGTGGGCCTTGAGCCTCCTATAGCTAGGAAGGTAGGAAGTTGATCAGTTGGCCTTTGGTAATGGAGCACTGTCTGCGAGCAAGCCTCTTCTCTGGTGGCAGCGGGTAACAGCTACCATACCCCGACTGACCCCACAGTTATTACTTATTTGGTTACTGGGAGACAAAATGTGCGAGAACTCGATTGTAAGTATTTGGCACAAAAGGGGATAAGTTGCTAAATTATGATGTACAAAGTATTGCTACTCTAAACTAAACATATGGCTTACAATAAAAAAGTTAATGTCATAAAACAAACTGTCTTCACTAATGTGAAACTACCAAAACACATGAAATCAATATCTTCAAAACATAAAATTTTATCCACTTACTGCCTAATTCTTTACTTACTTACATAGAATATCATATTTTCTTGAGTAGATTGTATCGTTCTGGTTTTTCAGTACTTAAAGGTGCGATCTATTCGAGGGCACCATCTATATATATTATGTATCGTGTTTAGGCTACCACCAGGAATTATAATTTTGTGATAAGTTGTTGTGCCAGGTGGTGTGGGCAATTCAAGAAAAAAGTCATGCTACGGGAAATATTGTACTCCTTGTGTGAAAGTCATCGATATCGAAACAATAATATACATAATTAAAATTGTGGTATAAAATATATCATGTGGTCAACTTTTGTGTGGGATGCACGTTGTATTATAAGGCTAATAGTACGGCGCGTAAGTTGCCCATTCAAAAATGTATGGGAAAAATCGCTGTTCAATTGAAATCGCACGGGGAAAGTGAAATAGCGCGTAACTAATTGAAATACCTTGGTAACTAAGTGGAACTAAGTGAAATACCTCGGTAGCTAAGTGAAGTAGTACGGGTAAGTGCGCACGCGTGCAGTGTTAACCTTGGAAACGTACAGCTCGAGTAGCTTTTAGTTGGAGACAATGTCCTTCTTTACCGCAGAACCTCTACCCGTATTAGACGGAATGTTTTTCAATGGATCAGGAGGAGCCGCACGTTGAAAACGAAGTTCCAGCGGAAGCTAATCCTGAAATAGGAGATAGTGAGTGAACGATATAATATAGCTACAATTGCAAATGACTTTTAAAAAAGCTGGCCTACTATTAGCGAGTGATAGCACGGGTAACCTGTGCTATTAGGGATCAATAGCACTCGTAAAGCAATTGAAATAGCACTCGGCTTCGCCTCGTACTATTCCAATCACGTTATTCGTGCTATTAATCCCGAATAACACGGTTACCCGTGCTATTACTCATACACATACTTTTTCTCTCAGGCAGCCAATTATTACATGGCCTATTCGAAAGTGCAAATTAATCAAGGGCGCAAGTAATTGATGAAATATAGTATTCATAGAAATGAAAACATGTTTGAAACATATCGTTTATTTTTTTTTCACAAGTCAGCTACATTATAATATATTTATACTTACTTGTGGATGATTCAAATTAGCATATGGCTTTAGTGCTTTGCTCCAAATCTCATACATAACTACACCAAAACTCCACACATCACTGGCTCTGGAATATTTCTCATATTTGATCACCTACAAATTAATAAAAACATTACAACTACCATTTTTTTGCAGCAATTTAGAAATTGCTGCCAACTCTATTAAGTAAATGTAGACTAATGAGGACCTTTTGATGAACTATCAAGGAAGCGATGAGCAATGCGTATGTGAGCTAAGAAGAGCAAAACTTTGTGCAACATCTTTAAAAATATTAGTTCTAATTATTATACATTTGAAAATTATTTCTGTGGAATTAAATATTATACATTGAAATGAAAAACACCAATAACAAGAACAAAACACAACATAATACAACAAAAAGTAATTCATTACCTCAGGAGCTGTCCACCTGATGGGTACCTTGTCTTTATTTAATACATAATTCTTGTCTGTTAAAGTGCTTGACATGCCGAAATTTGCTATCTGTAATGAAATTAAAAACCATTCTAGTCTATTTTATTGTTATACAATCAAGGTCTTGGTTGATAAAATAACATAATCTTAGATACTGTAATGTGATTTCTATACTATGTTGATTGTTCATGAAGTGTTTTGTGTTGTGTGTATCATACTGGGTAGGGCAGAATTGTGTATATGCTTTACATGCCCATAGAAAAGTAATGGTTTAAACTCAAAAATAGCTTGGTTTGATCGTAGTTAAATTTAGCAAAAGGGTACTATTAACTTCTTACTTTACAAATATTGTCTTCTGACACCAGAATATTCCGAGCTGCCAGATCTCTATGGACAAGACACATGTCAGATAGAAACACCATGCCTGAGGCTATTTGACGGCTGAATCTGAGCAGCTCCTGTTTCTTCCTTTCATTATCAGATTTTTGATGATTAGTAACCATAGATAACAAGTAACTTCGTAGGTCACCCTTTGTTGCCATTTCCAAGACTTTCATAACCTAAAAAGAAGAATTAAACATAATATTTACTGGCATTACATGTCACTGCTTACTGGTTCCCTTTCTTTGACCACTCCATAAAGAGTAATTATGTTAGGGTGCTTTAGTTTGTTCAAGATGATTGCTTCTTGAAGAAACATTATTTTCTGACTGTCATTAGATCCTGGCTTTAGAGTCTTGACAGTTACATTCATAATACAATTTCTATATTTCCACTTTCCTTTGTAAATATCACCAAGGTGATCAGAGGCAACAACTGCATCAATACTATAGAATAAAAATTATTAATAACTGAAGAGTTTTAAGTTTGGTTGCTTACTTAATGTTACTTCTCCCTAGATCATCTACCACCAAAGTCTGGAATTGTTCAGAAATTTTCTCCACATAATTAGTTTGTGCTTTGCTAATATGGTCTGACTACAATAGAGAAAGAATAACAACATTTTTTAAAAATTTTCTTTAAAATGTCAGAAAAATTTTCCCATTAAATATTCATTGTTCAAAATAAGTAGATATTTTAAGCACTGTGGCTGTTATAACATCAGACGAGCTAGACTTATAAAGATATTAAATAACTTGTTAATATAGATATACTTTAAAATTACAATATTAAAAAACACTAGTTCAAAAGAAGTGTATATTAGCAATTTTCTCGTTCTAACAGCCAATACAATGTTAATTAAAACTTAACCCAACGACCTTGCCGAAGTCCACTTCAGGGGTCAATTGAGGCCAAACTCAATAAACACAATGTAAACAGCGCAATAACTGGTGGGTATACAACACTTATATCCTGAAGGGTGATTTGCACGCAGCATAGACAGCCAGTATCCTGGAAGCTCTAAACCTTAAATTTATTGTTGTCTGGTATCATATAAGTAGAGCTTCCTTGGTCTTTAGCTCACAATTTTTACTTGCTACATCTACAACTCTTACCCAGCAATGGCTGAAACCTTCTCATCGCCTCTCTTACAAGCATCATGACGTTCTACTCTTTGCTCAAGCCTTCTAGTTGTTTCACCTATATATACTTTACCACAGCTACAGGGAATACTATACGCTATGGATGACTCTGTGTTAATGGGTATAGTATCTTTGACTTTAGTAAGATCTGATCTTAGTATCTTAAGTATATTATTTTGAAGAACTAATATTCACAATCAACAATTGATTTAGATACTGGTGAATAGTAGCTACACTATATGTGTAGTTATCTTCACAGCCACCCAATCAAACTCTAGTCATGAAGAAAATAAGATTAGTCCACTGTCAATGCGTTAAGATAGCAAGCAAACAGATTAATGCATGCAGTGGAATACATTTATGACTAGATGGACAATAAATTTTCAAGTAAATGCTGTTGCATACGGCGTATAACCATGTCAAAGTACAAAAATAACATAAGTATGTCCAAACATAAATATAAACAAATATCCCCGATTTTCAATTGAGTTACCCCTGATAGTGTCTCGCTCGCTTCACTCGCTAATAATACACTTGTGTGTCAGTAACAACTGCCACGGAGACTGACAACGGTGTGTATTTTCACGAAAAACTCATGAGGTGTCAGAGTTGGTACAGGATCGTCAATAACTGTATTGAACAAAATGATTTATTATAAGGAGAAAACAATGGTAGAAAATAAGGACTTTCTGGGATTTGAGCCTGCAACCAGCAATTGCGGAGTGCACACACAAACTTTTTAACCATTTAGACCTAACAATTTGGAGTATCTTGAAGTGCCTTATTAACTTAGCGTATCCTATAAAACTGAACACTGGGTCACTGAACTGAGTTGGGAAAAAAGTGTTCATCTACAGTAGCTAACCGTAATGGGTATAAGAGATGCACAGAAGCAGGAGAATGCTGGTCAATAAAAATAGAAGAAGGTGAGAAAAAGCTGACTGATGTAACTACTTCATTGAAGAAATGAAAGAAAATACACAACAGAAAGGACAGAGATACTGGGGAACAGGGGAACAGGAGAGATAGACAGAGGAGAAGAAGGGAATCCATGATTTGCAAAGATGAAAAAGATGGCTGAGGTTTAAAAAAAGAAAAGAGAGCATGAGAGGGAAACCATGGATAAAACTACCTTATAGAACAACTGCACTCCTAATTTGTGCAAGTTAATACGTCAGGCACCACTGTTTGGCAGGATATTTGCTAGTATTATATTATTATTATATATAATAAAGTATGGACACACAAGATTACCTTTTGTAACTTGGAGATGGGATACGTCAGGGTGATGTTACCCTTGGGGATAGGAACCTGCTTATGGTAGTCCACCAGGGCTGGTACTGAGTTGAAGGTGGTGGGCTCAGAGAAACCATACTTGTGGTTAGAGAAAATGATACGAGCACTTTTGTTTGTGCCACCAGTCCTCATAGTAAGAGTGTAGTTTCCTTTTTGACTGGAGTCCCTTACCAAAAAACTTCCTTCTTGAGTGTCATCCAGTTTACTTACTGCATCCTCTCTATTATCAATACACAAGCAATAATAATGATAAATGTACCTTTACCACAATAAAACATAACTTAAACACACATGTATGGAGTGATTCAGTGCGTAAATACACATAAATATGCAACAAGTATAATTTACTTAGTTCAATTACTATATATGTTGCAATCACTTTTTTTAAATTAGGAATACTAAACACATTCTCATTAGCTATTATTCTATTGTTGGTATTGATAGCTAGTAAAATAATTGGCCTAACATTTAGTCCATGAGCCAGACAAAAAATGAGTATCGATTGGGGGAGTAATTCTAACTTTGATTTTCAGTTATACTGGTGTTTGTAGTATCCAAACATATGTGACGGACCTGTCACAAAGGTAGCTTATTAGGACTACGGACAATCTTTCAAAATGACCAACACGTTTAAGCAATATGTATGTATTGATATTTTCACAAAAAAATCAATTTTTTATTGTGATGGTATAGGTCTTTTTATTTCCATATAAAGATTTTTTGTGAGACATAGATTTTTAAATTAACTTTCAATGAAAAATTAATGAGAAAATAGAAATGCCCAATTAATTAAATATTTTAACACCATGAATTGTTTCAACATTTTATTGCATCCACAATTTAGTTTAGTTATGTTCTATTGGGTGGAGTGAAATTATTTACGAAATACTGAATCAGATTGAAGTAAATGTGTCAGAATCACTGTCATTACTTTTTTAAATGTGGAATAAGTTTCTGCTCAATGCACTCCTTAAGTAAAACAAAATGATGTGTGCATGCTCTAATTATCCGTACACACTAGTGCAGCAGAATAAAGTAATAATGACTTTGGTTACACAATCCTAACTTGAGATTCAGTGATCATCATCAACTACGGTGCAATAATGTTCATGTTCTAACAAGAATAATGGTTATCAGATTGGTGTAATGAAATACGTAGTCACTCATTTCTAGAACTCAGCTTTTGTTTATACATGTGTGTTAATGTTGAGTACATTAAAACATTTTTTTCCCTTGCTCTCTTATTTCTAATTACGTTAACTTTCATGTTTGTTTTACATTTACATCGGTTATCCTTGTTTATGTAATTTGTGTTTCACCCACATTATGTTTACTCCATTTTAAACCTTCGATCTGCATTATATCCATTATTATATGCCCTACATTATATCCACTATTATATGCCCTATATTATATGCCCTACATTATATCCACTATTATATGCCCTACATTATATGCCCTACGTTATATCCACTATTATATGCCCTACATTATATCCACTATTATATGCCCTCATTGTACAAGGGTATTACTTTGCTGCACTACATCCCTACTTCAAGTCTAGTCTGCACCAGGAATGAGCCCAATCGATTGATTTTGATGTACGGTAGGAAAAACTTTATCCATAATCTTCCAAAATACTGAGGGACTCTCTATATGCTTCATACTTTCTATTCTGAATGTTTGAAGTCCGAGGCAACCCAAAAATTGGGCACTCGGCGTCCTGAAAGTTCTTAGTCAAATTTTTTTCTCAATCTCCGTTTTCAGACAATTAAAAAATACTTAAACTGTCCGTACGGGTTCAATATTTTTAAAAAAGGAAGTACAACGCCTACTTTACCTATAAGAAAGAAATGATGGTTTAATCTAAAATAGATTTTCTTTCTAAATTCTGAGAATGCAGACTGGTTCTCGCCCGCATATATATGGTTAAGGCGTCGAAAGGGTTAACTAAAGGCTGCTCTCTTTATAAGGTGATAGGCAGCCCCAGCAACGAAGGTTGCTGAAAACATTAGAGATTGAACACCTACTATCAATGACATATTGATCTTATCAATTGCCTCCAGTTTTAATTCAGATTGAGTCTATACTCTTCCACAACTTGCAACACCAGTCACTTAATATCCTCCACTCACTCACATACTAATGTTGCCCCAGTACCAGCCCTGCTTTTCCAGAGGTTCAAGCTTCATTGAAGTTGCTTGGGACGGGGAAGGATTTGGACTAGATGAATCAGCAGATCTGGAAGGACTCACAACTGAAACTGGAGTAGTTGATGGTGGGAAAGGTAGATATAGATCTTTCTCGTCTTCTGAAATTGAATGAGTTTCTCGTGGAAGTGATGCACTTGTGGGTGGTAAGATAGGAAAGTTATAGTCATCTTGAGAGGCTGGGTGAGCTAACGACATCTTATTGGGAAGCGTCCCTATAAACCCAAAAACAACAACAAAAAAACAGCAATAAAAAAACAACAACGACAAACAAACAATAAACAATATCAGAAGTAAGGAGTAACAAATTTGAAAATTAAGTATATTGTTTTGTGTGTGTGTGCCAAACTGTTACTACACAACACACATGCATACAAACAAACATACACACACACACATACATACAAAAAAACATACATACAAACAGAGTAACAGCCCCTTAGAAAAAATATTCTTTTATTTATGCATTCAGTCACTTCCAAATTATTCTTTATAGCTATATCTTATAAATGCCAATACAGTTCAATGTATAATAAGCAGGTTTATGGCCAAGTTTTACATCACCACTTGATGTGATGGAATGCAGTAGAGTAAATTGACAGCTAGAGTAAAAAATAAATATATATATAGAAGACATAATGTCAAATCACTAACTATACATTCTTGAAGTGTCCTGTAATAGCAATAACTAAGACAGAATGTTACTAGCAAGTATACCCGGCCACTTCGTGGCACTTGATGTACTAATTTCTGCAAATTAAAAATGCAGTAGCATAAGATATATTTATCCATAGTTTTCCTCTCTTGATCCCTTTCTTTCTGAACCATCTCAGGTTTTCTTATATTCCTCTCTACTCATGGATTTCCATCTCCTCCTCTGTCTATCTCTCCTGCTCCTCATCTCTGTCCTTCCTGTGTATTTTCTTTCACTTCTTCATTGAAGTAGTTACATAAGTCAGCCTTTTCTCACCTGCTTCTATTTTTCTTGACCCTTGCATTCTCTACCTGCCCATCCATGACTTGTGGTGGATTGCGGTTTGCCACTGAGCTAAGCTGTAGTTGCTATAGTAAGTGTGGTTGCTATTAACTACAGCATAATTAAGGGTAATGTATACAGGGCAATCCTATACAATTTTTTTTACTGGTTTAGATTAGCAATGTAATACACTACAATCATACTCATTATCACACACAAAAAGTAGTCACTTACATGAGCGCTTAGAATCTTTAATTGGCAAATCTATTAATTTAAATATTCAATAATAATTGCTTTCTTATTAAAAGTAGATAACTTTACCTGAAACTGTTATCTTTTGAGTTAGACTTTCTAAATAGACTACTAAGTCTTGAGCATCAGGTCTTCT
>WLWI01003924.1_pt1 | contig 12666 bp, 13 predicted proteins | sample 6701501 | NCBI WGS metagenome assembly WLWI01 (sample SAMN12718690, study PRJNA515312) | sponge metagenome | isolation source: marine sponge | host: Mycale hentscheli | place: New Zealand: South Island, Marlborough, Capsize Point | collected 2014-11-01
GCTCCCATAAGTTTTTGCGTTTTAACTGCACCCGCAAAACAATTCAAAGCGGTAAACAATTCAATTTCTAAGGTGATACGGGTAATGGTCGCTAAACCGGAGGATTCTGTTTAGTGAAGTTTGGGACAGGGTCGAACGCGGAGCGAACACAAAAATACGAAGGGTCAAAGTACAAAATGACATACGTACGTCCATACATATATCTAAATAAATAAACAAACATCCCCGATTTTTGATTGTGTTACCCCTGTAAGTGTCTCGCTCGCTACGCTCGCTCGCCAATGATGCAATACACTTGTGTGTCAGTAACGATGATGACAGTGATGAATAATGTGTTAACTGCGCCAGGTTATTGAGGAACCGACGACTACTAAAAGCAGCGAGGAATGGACGACACGTTTCAAAAGGGAAAACAATAATTTCACATAATAAAACATAATTTCACAATTATGGATAGAAGGACAGAGAGACTGAGAAGCAGGAGAGATAGACTGAGAAGGTAATTTATGACTCACGAAGAAATTTGAAGACAGGAGAGGAGAACGATAAGAAGAGTTGAGATGGTTCAGGAAGAAAGAGAGCAGGAGAGGGAAACTGATGTAACTAAACCTTATGCAACTGCATTCCTAATTCGCAAAGATAGTACACACCTGCTAATTAGTAATGATACCTTATCACACTAATTATACATAATTATAGATAAAAACTTCGAAAAATTAAAAACACCAAAACAGGTATAATCTGAAAGCAAAACGGCTTATAATTTTTAGCATAAGTCAGAAAGTCCTATGAACAGTTTGCTGCTAACCCAATAAACAAATAAATAATTCAATTATTACATGGTCTGGGTCATTGGCAGGTGGCAGCAACCAAACACACGCAGCAACATTTATGGAAAATTCCAATTCATTAGCGTTGACTCATTTCATCTCTCACTATCAATGATAACGACTGCTATGATAATGATAATGGTGATGACTATGATGATGATTATTATGGTGATGATGGTGACGAATGACGGTGATGATGATAATGATGCTGACAATCATAATAATAACAAACAAAAATAACAATAACTACGACAACAGCAACAGCAATATAATAATAACTTAATCATTCGTTGCTCCATTATACTCTCAATATTATGTAATCATTTACACTACTATTGAAGACACACCTAATCTTAGAGCATGTGCAAGATCAGCTCAGAAGACATGCTCATGAATGACAGCAGAATGACATGGAGTATAGAAGAACAATCCTATGATGACCTGTCTGGTCCAATCATGTGTTATTCTAATACCATGTTTGGTATCATAGGTACCATGGTGGTAGGAAGTCATGTGATTGGTTCAAACTATCATGGGAGAGCTACATCATTCATAGTCAGGTGAACTCAGCAAATACATAATCACCTGTCGCAGCTGGTCGACTCCAATAATACCATATATGGCATATGTCCTGTTACTCTATTATGATACATATTATTTCTAACACTTTTTTTTTATATATAGTATTCTCAACTTGGTTAAACTTTGTCACCACTATGAAAATAATACTTGTCATAATCACTAATGTAAAATCAGTAATTAGAGTAAAACTGCCTCCCCTTCCCCCTTCCATCTCTCTCATGTAACTTCCTCACTGTAAGAGGTACCTACTAGAAGTAAAATAGTAAAACTTACCTTCACCATTTTTAACTCAGGACGATTCGGCGCCAGTAATAGGTTAAGAGCGTAGCGAAACAGGCTTCTGAACGCCTCCCGCCATTTTCCCACTAAGTCATAGGCTTCTTCGAAACTAGCCTCATCGGCTGCCTCCTCTAACAGTCCGTAAACTCCTCCTCCATCCATGTCGTTTAGAACAGCGTAATAGTGTCTATGCTTAACATCTGATCTCGTGAAATTATCAGCTTTTCTGTAAGCTTCTTGTGGTAGGTCCACGTCACGGAGGTTTTGGTTAGGTCTACACTGAACCCCTTTGACGATGTCTACAAGTTCTTGTCTAGCCATTTTGACACACTATTCGTCAAGTAAGAAGTATTTACACATAACAACCAGTGAGTACCACCACCTTTTTTCCGCAGCTGTTATAATTCTTATTATGTGGTAGAATTTTACTGGGACTTTCCCTAAATATGGTCATCACGTGAGAATATTGCTGACTCAAATGTTGTGTTTCCATAGCAATAAATAACGTTGATACGCTGGTAAACTATAGAAATAGCTAGAAAGCCAGCAGTAAATACGTAAAACTCGCTTTTTTTCTTCACGATGCCGGTGAGCGAGCTGTCACAGTGTTGGAGGGGGTGATTTTTTTTTTATTCTGCAGGCAAAAAAGAAGAAGAAGGGAAAAGGAAAGGGAAAGGGAAAAGGCAAGGCAAAGAAAGTAGCAGTTATTGATGGCATTTCTACAGATGATATGACTAAGGAGCAGGTAGGGTTTTTGCTCTACCAATAATAAATGCTTAGAACTTTGCAAGACATGAGCAATACAATACTGAACCAGATAATCTTATTAGTGGCCTCTTTCATTCAACTATACAGATGAATTGAAGTAATTCAGCTATTATATGGACTAAACGTTTCCTTTCTTTAGCTGGAAGAACATGTGATTCGCTTGAGAGAAGAAATAGACCGAGAGAGAGAAGAGAGAAACTTCTTCCAGTTGGAAAGAGACAAAGTAGCATCATTCTGGGACATAACCAAGCAGCAGTTGGAGGAATCCAAGGCAGCCATTAGGAATAAGGAGAGGGAACTAGAGGATGAGCAGGAGAAACATCAAGTAGAAATAAAGGTCAGGACACAGCACTTACCTGAGCTAAACGCTTCTTTTTCCTGGCTAGCAGAATAAACTTACTAATACATTACATGTATTATCATTCTATTCATTCTATTTGATAGGTATACAAGCAAAAAGTGAAGCATTTGCTGTATGAGCACCAGAGCAACATCACGGAGTTGAAGAGAGATGCAACAGTGGCAGTAACATTGGAGCAACATGAACACGGAACGAAAGAAGGAAATCTCAAATCTGAGAAACGAACATTGAAGGCAAGCTTTAACCACCATTCCTTCAGTAGAAATTAATGTTAAGTGTTATTATATTTCTGCTTACTTGTTTTATTAGGTCGATATGAAGGAAATAGAACTTGCTCACCAAGAAGCTATAAAAACATTGAAAATGGTAAACAGTATCAGTGTTGTGAAACTTTCACTTTCAGTATTTCTTTGTAGGAGCATGACAAAGAACTGACAAAAACCAGAGAGGACTTTGAAAGGCTTTCAACAGGTGCATATTACAAATGTCCATTGGTTTATTGTATGTAGTATTGAATTGATGCTTGAATAGAACTTCAAAAGAAGCACGAGTCAAAGATGCAGTCTTTGAGAGAGGAACTTGAACTACGGAGGAAAACTGAAATTCATGAAGTGGAAGAGGTCTGACATAGCTCAATTGGACCGATGCTGTGATTATTTTTCTTTTTCTGCATTAGAGAAAAAATGGACAGATCAATTCCCTCATGAAGAACCATGAAAAAGCTTTCAGTGACATAAAGAACTATTACAATGATATTACATTAAACAATCTGGCTCTAATCAATTCACTGAAGGTGTGCATGCACGCACGCACACACACACACACACACCTACCTTAAACACGCTTTGAAGTTCGCTGACTTTACTTAGGACCAAGTTGAAAAGATGAAGAGAGATCAAGACAGACTAGAGAAGCAGCTCGCGGAAACTCAGAGTGAGAATCGCCGGCTGATGGATCCACTTCAGAAGGCTAGAGAGGAAGTGGCAGAGCTACAAAAGCAACTGAGCAACTATGACAGAGACAAAGTTTCTCTGAGTGTAAGTTTCAGTTTCCATTCTAATCTCTTTTTGCTCTAAAGTTAGTTAGTTTTAATATTTTTGTTTTGGTTGTATAAATTTTGCCTACTTGACTATGTTTTCCTAAATACAACTTACAAGTAAACATACATGGACATTGCCAATAACAATTTTGAGTACCCCAGATGTAGTGAATGTGAATTGTGGAATTTCATTGTAAGTTATCGTTCAGTTGGCCCCTATCGGCTTTGTATGTTTCCATGTGTGGTTCAACGTAACAGAATGACAATAATTATTGATTTTTAAGTATTGAGTGAATTGCAACATTGAGAATGGCTGGACCAAGCAAAATGCTGCAACAGAAGCTAACTAGAACATAACTGCAGGTATAATTTAAATTTGTAGCTCTAAGCAAAAAAAAAAAAAAAAAATAATAATAATAATAAAAAATAAAAAAATTAAATTAAATTAAAAGAAACAAAAAAAAAACAAAAAAAAAAACAAACTATGTAATAATACATTCTTACTGTATATAGAATGCCAAGGCTCGCTTGAAAGTGCAGGAGTCAGAGCTGAAGAGCCTAAGGTGGGAGCACGAAGTGCTGGAACAGAGGTTCAGCCAAACACAGCAGGAAAGAGATGATCTCTACAAGAAGTTCATCAAAGCCATCAATGAGGTGCAGCAAAAGACTGGTTTCAAGAATGCTCTACTGGAAAAGAAGCTGAGAGTCATGGAGGAAGCTGTAGAGAGGAAGGTAAGCCTAAAAATGTGTGTGCAGGGAAAATTACTCATGCAGGCCTGTTATAAGAAGAGAAATTTTATCATCATGTCCTCTCAATTTTAAATAATGTGCAAATGCTACTTTGGTCAGACATGCAATTTGTGGTTAAAAAAAAAAAAAAGAGGAGAAAGTAATACTCCTATTCATTTTAAAATCTTTATCATATACACTGTATGTATCATATAAATAGCTCAAGATACTGATACCATTGAAAGACGGTTAGAAAGGCACTGCCGATGACACTTATTGTTCAAATTAAAATGAAGTGGCATACAGCATTATTGTTAGGAACCTTAGCTTACAAATAATATCAGACCCGCACCTAAAAAAAAAGAATTCACTCCTGATTATGATGAACTCCTACTGATCTGTAGGTATCAGATTCAAATTTTTTTGACTCTTGAAAAAGGCTTACCTTGATCACCACCAGTTCCTTTTTATACTTGCCCCTACGTAGCTACTATAGAAAAAAATTCTTAGTACAATAATTTAAGTCAGTGGACAGAGGAAATCCACACAGCTTCCACAGACAAAGTTTATTTGTTGAGCGGAAGTTGTACAGTGACCAAATGTAATGAGCAGATATTTTGAGTGGAAATTGCCCGATGGCCGACAGTTATGTCATGTGATTGGCAGTAATAGTAATTCTGCAAGTATAATATTATCAAATAAATATTAAATTAAAATCTGCTCAAGTAACAACATTTTTATTTTTAATGTAGGAAACTCAACTGAATGAAGTGATGAGTTCATGTCATTTAGACCCAACTGCTGTGGAGATCCTCACCAGAAAGATAGAAGTAAGCGAATCATCAGTTTCAGTGCTGTTACATTGACTACGCATTTTATACATTAAAGAGCCGGCAATATTATAGCATTTTTATGCAGTTTATTTCATGGAATCTTAATTATTATTGCTACAATCCAGTTTGTCCAGTAGTTTTTTTTTTTAATTTCATCACACTGTGACCCAGGTCTATTGTGCAAACTGTATTATACAAACTGAATTTAAGAGTAATCATAACAAGCACTACTCCTACTTTTTTAGGATGTCTTGGATCACAAGAACGCTCAAGTGAAGGATCTCCGATTTGAATTGTCTCGAGTATGCAAGGTGAGAAATACAAACCAGTGCTAAATTGCACCTTAGAGTTGCTAAGCAATTATAATTAACACAGTAGTAGTAGTAGGCAGGTGTTCGTAGTGTCATAAATGACAATGAAACACTTTAGAGTACATAGTATTTACTGTCTTTGTTTATGTATTATACGAAATCACATAATTTTAGGACAAATTTGGCAACGATTATTATATTTTTGTACTAAATTACATGATCAATATATCCCTGTAATATTTCTCCTTTATCTGCAGGCTCACAATGATCTTGCTAAGACCTACGAAGCTAAACTAGCTGCCTACGGCATCCCAGTGGAGAACCTTGGCTTCAGACCCATGCAGAATGCCATGACCGATGAGCAGTTGGGAGAAGGACCAGCTGGACTAGTGGCATCTCCAATGTAACACACAGAACAAATAATTTATTGCTTTTTAAATTAATAATTTGCCCCAAAATGTCAAAAATTAATGAATGCCAATCAAAATTTTTGTAAAAAAAAAAGAAAAAAAGAAGAAAAAAGTGGAATCACATAAAAATTTCATGTATTAGTACCATACTTGTTAATGTCTTCCTCTTCCCTTCCTCCTGCCACGCCCTCGCCCACGCCTACCAGTATGACGACGACCATCTTCTCTCCGGTCAAAATCATGAATGAGCTGACTCAGCAGAGGATCACAGAAGCAGCACCCCACATACTTCTTGTTAGCAGCAGCTAAGCCTTCTGACAAACCTGACATCTGTGGGAAGGGGAAGGAAGTGTGTAGAGTGGAGACATAATAAGCAAACAACACTAAGCATTTTGTTGAATTTCAGATATGTTATTTTTGGTGAGTTGATAAATTCTCAGTCTTTTAATGCAATTATAGAGTTGGTTGATATGAATTAGCCAATGAAGATATTATCAACATGAGAGGGGACACAACCCAATATCCCATCCCTCCACATTACACTGGAGGTAACAAGGAAAAAACAACAATAACCATTAAACTATATGTTTAATAATTAAATGTATTAGAGACAAGTCAGATTTTTTCTCCTCAAATTACCTTGGTGAGATCAACAGAGAGTAGTGTAGCACCACATTCATCACATGATCCTTCAGTACAAGACACATCAGAACTACCAGCAAACCCAACCAGACACACCCCACACCTACATCCATCAGTGAGGAGAAACAAGAGAGAAGAAAAGGGGAGGGAGGTGCGTAAAGATGTTATTATCAATTAGCAGTGGTCATACACAAAGTGGTGACCAAGCCAGCCTAGTTATAAACATCCTACGAATAAAATAAGAAAAAACAACAACCAAAAAACAACAACAAACAATAGCAAGCTGGAGTCATAATGAGGCTTTAATGACCTCAATTTCCAATTTTATTTGTTAAATTCTTCCAATTTGACATAACTGTGATGCTAAATCCCCTGCATTAGTTATCTCTTCTCACTAAAAACTTTCCTGCATTTAGCTTCTTCTTTTCATTTCTTATTCACTTCAGAGGATGTTTAAGAAACAAAAAACAACAACAACTAACGAACAAAACAAAATAACAACAACAAAAAACGACAACAACAAAAAACGACAACAACAAAAAACAACAAATGACAACAACAAAAAACAACAACAACAACAAGCAATAAGAACAACTTCTCATCATTGATAAATGTGACAATGCAGAGCTACCAATACTACTTGGAGAAAATTGAAGCGACATTATTGTTGCACTTACTTTTTTCCTTGTCAATAAATTATATGTAACAAACAAGCTAACAATAACAACCCTCCCCTCCCCCCCCAAAAAATAAAAAAATAAAAAAATAAAAATGTGGCCTATTAGAAACTATAAACACCATTTATAGGAAATTTGGAAGGGAAAGAAAGGAGGGGCACGAGGGAGACAGATCATAGTCTTTCCTGACAAAATAAATACACCATACAATAAACATTTACTTGCTGTTGTTGCAGCTAATTTTCCACTTGGGAGCTGGTCCAGCAGTCTGCCAGCGTGGTTCCAGAACCAGGATCCCATGTTCACATTCTGGGCATTTGTCCACCTTGTGATGTGGTCTGGAATAGGGACATGACTCGTAGGGGCACAAGCTACAGCTCATGCCCTTCTTGATGACCTTGTACGGAGGCTCGTTGTAACAGTACGGGCAGAGAAGGAAAGACTGGACGATATCAGCAAAATTTTATGCTACTACTACAAGTTCGCAATATCTCGCAATTATTTTTGTCCTACCTTTTTCCCATCATTGGTGACAAAGAGAAGAATCTCAAACTCATCTAACGGACATTTCAGCTCCTAAAATATGAACGAACATACATACACATGCACTTGTATACACTACATCAGACATTTTATCGTGACATTTACGCAATGAAACTACTGCAGATGAATAAATGAATCAAACTAGTGAGAAAAAACCTTCTGTGGTAAGAATCAAGAGGAAAACTTCCATCTCATTTATTCTTTTGTAACAGATAAGTAAAAATCTGTCCTTGCCATCTAAATTAGACAAAAAATTAGCCATGTAGTTATAATCTCCTCCTGACTCGGCCAATATACACAAACACATGCACACACACATGCACACACACACACACACACACACACACCTTATAAAGCTTGATCTGTCCCTGAAATGGGAGGCTGTAAGTGATTTCACACTGCATGCAGTAGAGACGCTGAGGTTTGGACGCCACAAACCTCATGTAGTGCCGGCACTTGCCACATCTGGAGAGGAGCCGGCCAGCTGAAGCTGCCGTTGAGAACGAGGATTCAAATAGTTCGTCCATGGAGGATATATGGTCTCGGAAATACTCGAACTTTCTTCTGAAAGTGTCTATGGTATGATCTACAACTTGCTCATACTGTGCCTTCAAGAGATAAAGTAACAACAACTTTTGCTGACTTACTAATAGAAAAGCAAATTATTTTTTGGAAAGCACTACAAGTTGTAGTGCATATAATCGTAATACACCAAAAAAATAAATAAAACAACAAGAACAACAACAACAACAACAAACCATGTACTGTAGCCACTTTTCTTTTCACAGTATTACCTTTCCTTTAGCTATAAGGTTGAGTTGTTCTTCTATAGCAGACCTCATGGTAGGGAGGACCAACTGAGGATCAATCTACAAGCACACACAACAACATCCGATCTTAGCATTGTAAATTTATGCAATTTACAGAATCATAGTGACTAGTCATAGTTTTACCCAAGAAAAGCCACAAACCAGAAATAACAGTTATAAGAATTAGTATCGAACTTTTGGTATTTACAATTGTGATTACATGGAGAGTATTGGTAGAAAATCCATCAAAAACAACAAGCATAATAGTTGCTCATACTAAATAATTATACCATTACTATTGCTTAATAATGTTCCATAATTTGTTACCTTTTGGTAACCGTGTACCAGCACCACACCCAGCTTCGTAGGGGCCAGCCTCCTCCCAGACTCAAGCTTGACGTAGTTGCGTATGCAGATGTTTTCTATGTGAACTGGAATACTGGCATCCTGGAGTGACAAGTGGGATGGGGTGGGGTGGTGGGGGGGTTTACACAAATACAACATAAAAAAATAAATAAAAAAAATACAGTCCATGGTACTACTATAAGGTCTCTATCCTGATTTTTAGAAAGGTATTATGAGACCTATATTATTACATTGCTTCAAAAGACATGTACAGGACTACATTCCAAAAGTGTTTTAGGAATTGATATTTCGGTGCTTAGTTTAAATCTAATGAAATTCTCAGTCAAAACAATATGTATATTTATTGCACATTGGATATCTTTCCTCGAGTGTTTTTGCATCACGCCAGTGTTCAATATTCTCCCATTGAATGCTGCATATTGAACATTTCAACGCGCCTGTGCGTAGAACTGTATTTTTAGATGTATGACAGAGTTCCCTGTGAACGACGAGGCCTTGAAGCACAACCAAATACTGTTTAGGAAACATATCTACTGTACAAATTTTTTTATTACACTTGCCGTACAATATAGAGATGACATTTCTCTCTCACACTTGTATTTTCACTTGCCTTTCTCGTTGCAAATACTTACGCGTGCTCTGAACTATCTCTGCATATCATACACTGATTCATGCAATATATTATACAAAATATTGCACTTTTGAACCAATTGTTTAGCAAAGTCAGATGCAAGTACAAGTTTACACAACTGCTATTGTAGTACTTTGGGTTCCAAGTTTTAAGGAAATGGGTTGATTGTTGTATGCATTCTTCACAATGGTAGATAGAACATACGTACAGTTCCTATGCCGTGTTTCTCCATGAGGGATATGAGCTCACTCTCACTCAGATAACTGGGAGGAGTTGTCATGTGTTCTGACACTTTCAACTACAGCAACAACAACAACAATAAAAGAACAATGATAATAACAACAAAAGACAAAATAAAATCTTCAAATAATAAAAGCCGTTACAAATTTGGATTATTGCCCACGAGGTGATGAAGGGGAAGTTATTAAAATTTTACGAGGTGAATCTAATTGCTAATCATTTCTGTAGTAACTCAGAAGTTAGAATGGTCATTGTCATTGTAATGGTTAATATTTCTTTCTTTTGTGGATACATTAATCATAATTTGGATACTTATATTCATCATTATTGATATTGAAATGATTACATTGTTAATTGTAATGATAACAACATAAGATATGTGAAATACTCATGCAAAACCATGCCATAGCAATTATTATTAAAATAATAGCTGTTACATAAAACCACACCTATCAGTTACAAAACTCTGCCCCCTCCCCTCCAATTATTATCCCTTTACCACGCCTCACCTGTTCCACCTCCCATGCTTGCCCCTTTTCAAATTGCACCGAGCCAGCACTCTCCTCTTCCTCTAGCGCGTGCCACGTATAGACGGACGTGTAGCCTGCAGACACCAGAGTGGACCCTGACCACTTGAAGGTCTCATCTCCTATGACAAAATCCACTGTAGTCTTCTTGTATTTGCACTCAGGAAGAAGCTGCAAGGAACAGAAAATATACAATTTGCATTTTTTTGTTGCAATAACACAAAAAACAACAACAAAAAAACAAAACAATTTTAAGCAGGTGAGTAATTGGAAAACCATACTTGCGTTAAAACATCTACATTTGGTTACAATGGTATTGACTAACATAAAGAAGTATTAGTCACATTGAATGAACTAAATGATTCTACTTATGTAGTCTAGAATAGAACATAAATGGGACACAGTGCTGACATTCAAAGTCCTGACTTGCTTTTCTGGAAAGGGAGCATGTCAGCAAAGAAACACTTTCTGTATGATAGTTACTATCATGGAAACCTCCCACCTTGTGAGAATAGTGGAAATCTTCAGTCTGCCGGTCCTTGTTGTTATAGAGATTTATATCCTAATATCCAAGTTAAATAAAACATTGAAGCACAGAGTTCACCACACTACCTCACCATGTAATTAATCATAAAAAGATATACATGTAGTAGCTGTACATTGTATCATGTGATATGCCAAGCTAATAGTCAAGTCAATGTTTTATTCTTATAAAGTGCAAGAATAAAAATGCAGTCGGCACTTCCCATTCACTAAATATTAGTATTTTATGAAAAAGTTAAATATTAATAGAAAATAAAAATGGCATGTTTAAATAAAGAAGTAGGCACTACATCCAAGAGAACTACCATTTTTAGGGTCCTAAAGTTTCTAGGTTGAAGCATCTTGAGTGCAGAAACACCAGTAGTTCATGATGGCTGTTAGGCGATGCACGAGTGGTGATTATTTTGTATGTGTTAGGCATTGTGCAGCCATCATGAGCTATTGCATTTGAGGTCCCTTAGGCCCTAAGTAGCACCTTCACTGCACTCCGGACACTACAGCCTTGGGAACCTTAAAAATACATTGTTCTTTCATAGTCAGCACATAACTAATATGTAATACCTCATGTTTCTAATTTTTGGTAAGTCCTGTAATTGTGTTCATCAAAATAAATGTTACAAAAAATAAGCATATAAAATCATTACAAATATAACAATTGTTGTATACTAAAAAAAAAAAAAAAAAAAAAAAAAAAAACTATTAAAAAAAAAAAAAAAAAAAAAAAAAAAAAAAAAAAAAAAAAAAAAAGAAAAAAAAAAAAAAAAAAAAAGAAAAAAGAAAAAAAAAGAAAAAGAAGTAAGCCTAAGTTACTTTAGTTTTACATTGATTATACGAAAAGAAATAGTATCATTATGACTGAAATCTTTGAGTTTGGACACAGCAATGAACGGTTCTGCTTCTTCAGGAACAAATGGTGTATCCCCTGGCAGATCCCACCTTGAAGTGATGGTGAATGTCTTGCTCTTCTCATCTGATGGACTGACAATCTCCATGGTGACTTCTGATGTCATAGGCCAGCTCAGTTTGTCGTCATACTCGCTTCGTATTGGACATGTGTTGACGTGTAAAGATCCACAGTTATGGCCAGCACAGCCTCCAGGAATTTCAAACAACAGACCTTTACGGTCACCACTGGTATCAACTTCATCAGTACAACACCAGCGCAGTGCCTTCAATGGTCTTCTCTTCCCACATTTGAATGCCTTATTATCACCAGAAGCACTGGAATCTGATGTTGAAGTAGGATGTTTGGAACAATCTTGACTAGTACTCAGTCTTTTTTTATCAGAAATACTGGAACAAAAATTAGTTGAATCTTTGCTTTCAGCAATAGTGGGAGGTGGAAAGGGACTAGATAGAGCTTTGCAACGAGAACTTGCAGGAGATAATGAAGTGCCAAAAGGTTGGGATGGAAGCTTGATACTGGGAGAGAAAGAGGATCTAGACTGAGATGTACTCTCAGGACTATCACCAAATAATGAAGTGCCAAGCGGTTGGGATGGAGGCTTCATACTGGGAGAGAAAGAGGATCTAGACTGAGATGTAC
>WLWI01003925.1_pt1 | contig 12664 bp, 10 predicted proteins | sample 6701501 | NCBI WGS metagenome assembly WLWI01 (sample SAMN12718690, study PRJNA515312) | sponge metagenome | isolation source: marine sponge | host: Mycale hentscheli | place: New Zealand: South Island, Marlborough, Capsize Point | collected 2014-11-01
TACCAACTTGAACGAACTTTACCAACTTGAACGAACTTTACCAACTTGAACGAACTTTACCAACTTGAACGAACTTTACCAACTTGAACGAACTTTACCAACTTGAACGAACTTTACCAACTTGAACAACTTGAACAAACTTTACCAACTTGAACGAAGCTACGGTACGGGGTCGTCGTTTTAGCCCTTGTAGTGTGTTTTGATATTCAAGAGGAGCGCGAGCTCAACCATGTCGTTTAACAAAGCTAGCCTGGATGGCGTTGACCTCGCTGGAAAAAGAGTATTGATGAGGTGAGTGGAGTAGCTGCAGATACAAGATGCTAATGATGAAGTGACGAACACTGTTATGGCTTGCGTTAGCTATTTTCCAGTACTATTGTCTGGTATTTTATTAAAGAGATGATACCTACCAACTATTATCAACAGACTTGAGACAGCGTGACTTCTGCTTGTGATAATACAATCCATAATCCACAATTCATGCATGCAACCATGAGAATATTGCTGGATTCCCACTAAACTGAGCAGTTGTGAGACCAGTGGGGACAACAATGGATAGACTGTGAGGAAGTACTCACACAATGCATGGAGTTAACTGGTAAACACTCAATTCATCAGGATGGCAATCTATGATGGAATGTATTTGATGCTTTCCACCTCTGTAAAATTAGCCGAGCATCCAACCCAAAATTGTAATTTTCACTGTTTTTGATGTTAGAATTAATGGGGTATAGTATTTTTCAAGTGGAGTCATTGGGCAAGCAAGTGAGTGAGTGAGGCTGAATTATGTACAGTAGCTAATACACTCCTTCCTCTTTAGTTTCCTTAACTTAACAACAACCAGCCACTCTACTTGTGGTTTATAGTGCACTCTGCCCTCAGATAGCACCTGAAGTTTAGACAAGTACAAAATAGGGAAGTGTTCCTAAGGTTCACACAAGGTTCACATAGGTATCCTCAGCAATGGTCACACAAGGTTCACATAGGCATGCTCAGCAATGGTCACACAAGGTTCACATAGGCATGCTCCGCAATGGTCACATAAGGTTCACATAGGTATGCTCAACAATGGTCACACAAGGTTCACATAGGTATCCTCAGCAATGGTCACACAAGGTTCACATAGGCATGCTCAGCAATGGTCACACAAGGTTCACATAGGTATCCTCAGCAATGGTCACACAAGGTTCACATAGGTATGCTCAGCAATGGTCACACAAGGTTCACATAGGTATCCTCAGCAATGGTCACACAAGGTTCACATAGGTATGCTCAGCAATGGTCACACAAGGTTCACATATAGGTATCCTCAGCAATGGTCACACAAGGTTCACATAGGTATGCTCAGCAATGGTCACACAAGGTTCACATAGGTATCCTCAGCAATGGTCACACAAGGTTCACATAGGCATGCTCAGCAATGGTCACACAAGGTTCACATAGGTATCCTCAGCAATGGTCACACAAGGTTCACATAGGCATGCTCAGCAATGGTCACACAAGGTTCACATAGGTATGCTCAGCAATGGTCACACAAGGTTCACATAGGTATCCTCAGCAATGGTCACACAAGGTTCACATAGGTATCCTCAGCAATGGTCACACAAGGTTCACATAGGTATGCTCCGCAATGGTCACACAAGGTTCACATAGGTATCCTCAGCAATGGTCACACAAGGTTCACATAGGTATGCTCAGCAATGGTCACACAAGGTTCACATAGGCATGCTCAGCAATGGTCACACAAGGTTCACATAGGTATGCTCAGCAATGGTCACACAAGGTTCACATAGGTATGCTCCGCAATGGTCACACAAGGTTCACATAGGCATGCTCAGCAATGGTCACACAAGGTTCACATAGGTATGCTCCGCAATGGTCACACATGAGTTCCTGTTCTTATTTGAGGCTCATATACTTTACTCCGAACTATATTTTCACGAGTGAACAAAGCTGTGAGAGGTTGTGAAAGAGTGAGGAGTGCATGTGAAGTTTAAAGTAAGCTCGAGTATTGAGTGAAATTGATGGTGTTTGAAGAAATTATTAACTAGTACTTGTCATGAAATAAGAAAATAGGTTGAATCATAAGACAGTGAGAAGGCTCTGTGTGACGTATACGCAACAATGATCTGATCATGAGCTCTCTCTCAAGTTTCTTGAATCAAGTTGTAATAGAAACTTATTTTAATTAATGACAGTCAATTTTATAGAACTGACTGGCTTGCTTGCTTTTATTAAAAGCACACTACTCATTGATATTATGTAATTTACTGTTACACACTTTCTTGGCAGAGTGGACTTCAACGTTCCATTGGATGGACTCACAATCACCAATAATTTAAGGTATACAATGTGTCCACAGTGTTTACATGTGTATATATTGAGTTGCACTGTCTTGTGTTGCTGCATGCATTGGGTGTGTGCCTGTCTGTGGCATAATAACTTGTCTTGTATGACTGGCTAGGATAGTGGCTGCAATTCCCAGCATCAAGTATGTATTGGGTAAAGGGTCCAGTGTGGTACTGATGAGTCATCTAGGAAGACCTGATGGCAGACCCAGGCCAGAGTTCTCTCTCAAACCAGTAGCAGAGGAATTGTCTAGGATACTGGGACAGTGAGTGTTATTTCAATGCATTCTTTTTATAATAGTTGACTGGTTGGAATGTGCAAGTTTAAGTTCCTCTGTGCATGTTTGTGTTTGTGCTTGTGTGTTCAGAAATGTAAATTTTCTGGCAGACTGTGTAGGACCTGACGTTGAGGCTACGTGCCAAGCTCCTCCTGCAGGTCTGTCAGTTGTCCTGGAGTTAGTCCACTGCATTAATTAGTTGTGGGTTATTTAAGGTTCAGTGATACTGCTGGAGAATCTGAGGTTCCACCCTGAGGAAGAAGGGAAGGGTAAGGATGCCAGTGGTAAGAAGGTGACTCCAAGTCCTGAAGATGTGAGAAGTTTCCGTGCCTCTCTGACTAGACTTGGCGATGTGTTTGTCAATGATGCATTTGGGACGGCCCATAGAGCTCACAGTTCTATGGTTGGTGTGGACCTACCCATAAGAGCAGCTGGATTCCTGATGAAGAAAGAGCTAGCCTACTTTGGCAAGGCTCTGGACGACCCCAAGAGGCCATTCCTGGCCATCTTAGGAGGGTAAGGAATGTCAAGTTTCCCAGTATGTGATTGCTTAATTATGAATGTTGTTCTTTTTTTTTTTCTTTCTTTTTTTTCCTTTCTGTTTCAGGGCAAAAGTCCACGACAAAATAAAACTGATCAACAACCTGCTGGATAAAGTGGATGAGATGATCATTGGAGGAGGAATGGCCTACACTTTCCTAAAGGTGTTGCAGGGAATGGAAGTAAGTGACAAGGAATTTCTCAACTTTTGTTAAGATGTTCTGAAAGTAGTACATGCTTGCTTTATTCACACTTCTAACATTTATTCTATCTTCTGACTAGATTGGCACTTCTCTCTTTGATGAAGATGGTTCCAAGATTGTTGGGGAGTTGATTTCAAAGGCCGAAAAGAAAGGTGTCAAAATAACCTTTCCAGTGGATTTCATAACAGCTGACAAATTCAGCAAAGATGCTCAAGTAAGTTGAATAGAACAATGTTAGAACAGTGTTGGTTCAACTAGCTGTGCAATTCATTACCATGAACTGTATGTATATCTAACTGTGCAAAGCTCTGTCAGCAGCAGTAGTGTATTATGTATTTCATTTGGCTGACCTTGTGCAAATAATAGACTCCACAGAGCCAAGACTTCAAAGGTGCTTGTAAAAATGGAAAGCCGGTTTACTTTTAGATGGGTATGTATTGTATTTGCTGTATCCTGTAGGAATTAGCACTGCACACCACAATTCTAGCCTTACTTTGTAGGGGTGTGGCCTAACTAAAATCAGTTAGCCAAAGTTGTTGTGGACAAACAAGCAGCTTTACTATGTAGGAAACCCTATTGTGCCGACGATTGGAAGTAAAGAAGCACCGACCTTGTGAATTTTTGGAAGTCCGTAGACAAGATAGGCAGGAATACATGGGATCGATTACCAGTTATTTAGTTTATGTTTGTCCCACCTTGTTTGTGAGGTGAATAAGTTTTGACATGTCTCTCTTTCAAATTTATTCGTAAAGTCCTATTTCTTCAGTCTTGCTAGGGCCCCAGCAACAGGGTTGCTAGGGTGGCCAGGATGATCCTATTTCTTCAGTCTTTGCTGTTTTGTCTAGCACTACATGTACTGTTGCATTATTTTTCTCCACGAGAGTAAGGCCTTTTTGAGTCTTGCCTTCTTTAGTTAGTCAGGTTCCTGGTTGGTTGTTTCTGGTCGTGTGTTGGATCTGATGGAATGCTATACAAATAGCTGTGCTATGTGGCATCGTGACTCTGCTAAGGCCTTGGTCTGCCCCTGTGATTATGTCACAAATTGGAATCTGCTTTGCTATGATAGTGAAGTTGATACCGAGGAATAGCACATAATGTTCAAAGGCTGAGGTTAACATTGAGGATTGCTTGCATTTATTCAGTAGTTGGCACTTCTTCTGTTGCTTACCCTGACCAGGCCTTCACACGGTACATTTGTTGCGGCCTTCGTGAGGGTTTCAGGACAGGCTTCAACTACGGGGCACATCTGAAGTCGGCAGAGTCTAATATGGATGGACAGGTCCAAGAGACTTCACCTAGAACTTAGATGTTTGTGTGTTTGTGTTAATCATGTATGCATACCTCTGGTGTGTGTTAAGAGTTCATTTTCTTGTCAGACTTGTCTGCGGGGCCACCCTGTAGTCAGGTATCACCTTTTTCCTTAACTTGTTTACTGTTAGGCATGTGACTCTGGTAGTTATATATGCACTCATCTCTTTTTCACTGTTCAGTTCTTATTCAAGTTTTGAAGAAGTCGTTCTTGAGTCTCTCTCTCTCTAGCTAGCATCCAGTGTGTAAGCTAGTAAGGTGGCAAGTGGAGGAAATAATAATTCTTATCTGGCAGGAGTACAGGGACTTAATCACCCTGGTGTCAACCGACAATCTCTGCGCCAGCCACCCCTCCAATGGACTCAGCACTGAAGCACCCAGAAGTCGTGGCCGAGTACTTGGAGAAGGAGAGTAACTTGGGTAGGATGCTGGTCCATTCACATCACCAGCTGAGCTCCCGAAACTGCAAATTAACAGATTTGGCGTGATCCCTAAAGGGTGGGGGAAATTTAGGCTCATCATGGACCTGTCTTTCCCATCAGGGCAGAGTGTGAACGGTCCAATGGGATGAGTGAGCTAGTGCGCTGTACATAGCGGAGAAGGAACTACTTCCTATAGTATTGGCATCCCAAGCGTGGGGGTAATCATAGAGAGGCCATCAAGTTGTGTGCCACTGCGATAACCAGGCAGTGGTGGCTGACCTGAAGTCAAGGTCAAGCCGGCACCGGGGGATGATGCACTTACTTCGGTGTGTTGTGTCTGTTGAAGCCACTTTTGGGTGTATTGTTTCCCTGGTATATATTGACACTAAGTTAAATCACTTGGCTGATGACTTGTCAAGAAATAATGTAGTCTCCTTTCTATCGAAGGTCCCATCTTGTCCTATCAAACGCAAGAAAAACATCACCTTCCCCACCTGGAGCTATGCATCCAGAAGCCTGGTTATAGCGGGAATTCAGGAGCAATAATAAGAAACACAAAAGTTTTTGCTCAACTGTGTGATTCAAGATTTCCACGGCCAACTCAATGATATACAAAACAAAAAAGGAAAACAAAAACAAGAGGCATGTGCTGGTTTCATGTTTGAAAAGTGGGTGGCTAACACTTGTTCCCACGCCTGGGGTTGCAGCAGTGTTGTAACCCGCATAAGATCCCCACAGTGATGAAAATCCAGGCAGAGCAGGTCTGCTGTGTACGTGTGCAGTGATCGCCAGCCTGCAGTAGAGTAGGTGGACTGAGCGAACTATTTTAAAGTTGGCTATGAAGCCGTCACACCATCACAATGGTGGAATCTATCTACCAACAACGTGCCAGCACGGGCCGTGCTGCTCCATAACTCTTCGACAGACTAGGGGCACATAGAGAACAAGACTGCTAATTGGCTAAAATCACAATGCCATGCCGGACTGTGCATTAACCAGCCCAAGTGGCTGAGCCGGGCCTGAACTGGCACGTTGTTGCTCTAATCCCTATTACCCCCTCACTACTTTGGCGCTAACTCCCCCAACCAATCCCTCACAACCTTTCCCCGAATTGTTTCTGCTTGTATCGATAGATCGTGAAATATATTCAGCATAACTAATCACGGCATGTGTATATTATGCCCACACATGGGTACAGCCAGTTATCGTGAGCTATATCCCAGCCGCTTTACGGGTGATCGGCTTCTGTAGCCTCTCGAGGGAGGCAAGTGTCTCTTGGGGCAGGCCAGTGCAGCGTGTGCCTCCTGTCAGGTGGGGTCCCCGGACTGTCGATGTGACATTTTTGGTGAATGGGGTGCTTGGATTGTTTGACATAGAAGCATAGCTAAGGTAGGGTTGCCATCACCTATCCCTACACTCTGGCACCCAGGTAGATGCCAGGATAGACTAATTACCCAGTCCTACTAATCTCCTTATGCCACCCTTATACTTAAACCCTCTCAATTCATTGACCACCCACCCAATATCCCCCTACCCAACTAGGGATACCTGCAGGGTCAGTAGCAGCACCAGAACCTGATGCCACTGGGGGGAGCCACCTTCACTGAGTGCAGCTGAAGGGGTACGGAAGGAGGTGCCGCCCACAGAGCTGGGGCTAAGGGCCCCAGCAACAGGGTGCTAGGGTGGCCAGGATGATCCTATTTCTTCAGTCTTTGCTGTTCTGTCTAGCACTACATATACTGTTGCATTATTTTTCTCCACGAGAGTAAGGCCTTTTTGAGTCTTGCCTTCTTTAGTTAGTCAGGTTCCTGGTTGGTTGTTTCTGGTCGTGTGTAGGATCTGATGGAATGCTATACAAATAGCTGTGCTATGTGGGACCGTGACTCTGCTAAGACCTTGGTCTGCCCCTGTGATTATGTCACAAATTGGAATCTGCTTTGCTATGATAGTGAAGTTGATACCGAGGAATAGCACATAATGTTCAAAGGCTGAGGTTAACATTGAGGATTGCTTGCATTTATTCAGTAGTTGGCACTTCTTCTGTTGCTTCTTTTCAAACATGAAATCAGCACATGCCTCTTGTTTTTTTTGTTTTGTATATCATTGAGTTGGCCGTGGAAATCTTGAATCAAACAGTTGAGCAAAAACTTCTGTGCTTCTTATTATTGCTCCTGAATTCCCGCTATGACCAGGCTTCAGGATGCATAGCTCCAGGTGGGGAAGATGATGTTTTTCTTGCATTTGATAGGACAAGATAATGTCATTTATAACACGAGAAAAACTAGATTCTACTTTCTGTACTTTTGAGTCTTGTCATAAATATACTCCATCTATGGAGTTCCAGTATGTGATTTTTTTTGAGAGGCACAGTAACACAGTTTAGTAATGCCTGTATTACAAGCTGGTTCTTGCTGGACTACACACGTCAAGTTGAAAACTTTTTTTTTTTTGGTATACCATTTCGACCATGTTTGCTGGTCTTCTTTTTCAGGCTCATAAATAGTACATAAAGTGAACTGGTTGGCTTTATGTGACTCGTGTAGTTTTAGTGTTCGTTTGTTTTACTTGATTGTGAGCTTAATGTTTTTCCTACTGTGTACCAAATGTTAATAGGTGCTCTAGTCTAAACTTTGTACAAGAGCTTAGTTGAAAAGATAACTGACCAGATAACTTAATGATGTCCTGGCTCCTGTAAACATCAATTAACTCATTTTAATTCACTTGCCACTACGGTCATATACTTGTCACTCCAGTTTATGGCAAGTACACGAGTACGTAACATAATGACTGTATGAGGTGCTATAATAGTACTTGAGTACTAGTAAGTGACCTGCATAGCTACAATGCTATGTAGAATTCATAACATGTTCAACCGTGAAACGATAAAGCCAGGAATTACTAATGGTTATGTCGGAACAGTTCATGGATAGTAATGGATCACTTTGTTTGTAGACTGGCGTAGCAAGTGTGACTTCTGGGATTCCCGCGGACTGGATGGGACTGGATGTTGGTCCGGACAGCATCTCCTCCTTCACTGCTGTCATTGAGAGGTCTAACACTGTCATCTGGAATGGCCCAGTCGGTGTATTTGAGTTTGAAAACTTCTCTAAAGGTTCACGAGCTGTCCTGGACAGCATCTGCATGGCCACCGAGAAAGGAGCCACGTCCATTATTGGCAAGTTATTTCACTTGGTTAACGTTATCTTGTTATTGTTGAATAATATTGTTGTTGTTGTTTAGGCGGAGGGGACACAGTTACTTGTGCTGAGAAATTTGGAATGGCAGACAAAGTCAGTCATGTGAGCACTGGAGGCGGGGCCAGTTTAGAGTTACTGGAGGGGAAAGAGTTGCCTGGAGTAGCTGCTCTCACTGATGCTGCCAAACTTTAAAATATTGTACTTTTTCTGTTGTTTGACATTGTTTGGAACAGACTGAATACTGTGGTGCACTTTATTTTTATAGAGCACATGCCATGAAGTTGTGCATGTGATGAGGAAAGTTTTGTTACTATGGAATACTGAAGTGCAAGTTTCTGATGTAAGGCTAAGTGTCTTGTGACTAAGAAGGGAGCAAGGATATTTAGGTTGTAGCATATGTAGATAGAGATGAGGTACGATGATATGGCACAGACAAGAGAGTCAGAGATGCCATGAATGGGAGACAGGTACAATGAGTGTAAGAGGCTATGTACTGACAAGGCTGGATAGACTTAACCAAGTAGATAAAGTGAGCTGAGAGTGTAAATGAATAGAGTGGGTCTGTGTTATAGGGAGCATGTGCTCTGGTTCAGGAGATAGAGATAGGGAGGCTTAGCTGTAATCTTGGGATAAAGCGCTAAGAGGATTAAACATCTGTGTTGTAAATGTGATGTTTTCCAAAGGCTATTGTAAGAATCCAGGGAATTTAAAAAGCCATGGGAGAAAAACAAAAATGAGAAGGAAGCCATTTGACGTGGAAAGTGAAACATGCAGCTGAAGCAGGTCCCATAGTTTACCCAACACAGGGTGTTTCTGCCCTACCTGAATATGACCATGTGACCAACCTACATCTTGTAGCTATGGACAAGGACAAGGTGTGCGTTTGTGTCCCCACATTATAGGAGAAGACAATGAACTCTAAGCAGACAGCTTTAGTTTACAAAGGTATGCAATCGGGACTACTCTTATTTTTTGAACTGTCTACACTATTCTTGATTTTATTGAACATAATCAATTTTCTGAACTTATCGTAGTATGGAGTAAATTGAAGCCTTCATCAGTTGGGTGATGGTGATGAAGGCTTCACGAAGCTGAAACATCTTGCTATCATTCAATATACTACGATAAGTTCAGAAAATTGATTGTCATGTTCATTTAACGTAGTAGTAATACTAAGAATATAAGTATTGACGTAGTAAAAATGAAGTTATACAGTATTGTGTCTACACTATTTGCTATAATATTTGCACTTACATAGTATGTTTTATAAAAACAACAAGAGTTGTTAACTATTCCTTCCAGTTTCACTTTCAGAACGTATTATACTGGGGGACTGTATGTTATTGTAGACTCGTCCGTTTCAGAGAAGTAGATGTGCTTTGACACATCAGGAGGTGTACAGTTTTCAAAGCGAACATTATGCATATCGACATTCTGAAACCTTATCACACTTGAAAACGTGCAGCAAACAAATCGTGCCCTCACGATCGTACATGTATCAAACGACATGGAATGACGGAAATTCACATGGTCGAACACAATGCCGTCAAGATTCTGGTTCTTGATCAATATTTCATTTGCAGTGGTGAACTTTGAGGGTGGGTTGCAATCCTGAAAATATTTTGCTCGCAAGAGCTGCTCAAAACCAATTTTATGTCCTGAACAAGCTATTTTTCGTTGCAAATGTTGTGCAAGGTCATTTAGCTTGTAATATTCTACTTCTGCTAGGATTTCTTCGAGAGTGTAGTTGTCGAGATTTCTGGATACTTGACCACGCATCACTCTAATGCCTTGTCTCATGTAATTCAAAATGAACTTGAAATGTTTGCTATCTCTGTCTATGAAAATGCGAGGCTCTCTATGTCCTTGCAAGTTTTCCATCAATTTGGGGAAAATAGACCTTTTCCATTTGGTTAAAGTTCCTATTTGAGTGCGAAACTTTTCATTCCCTACTTCGAGTGTAATAATGACATCTGATCCAGTAATGTCTGCTACTCTTTGCAGACATTCCTCAAAGCTTGCCTTTTCTTTTGTAAGCTTTTCTCTTTCCCAAAGTAGAACATGTTCCTGTTGCTTCTGATGAGATTGAAAACTCCATTTTTCAGCGTTAAGCTTTTCCAGTTCGTGTTTTTTCAAATCGTCAAATTCTTCTTTTCTAATTTTCATAACCTGTTCAAACTCTTTTTGCTGGTCTTCTAAAGCACGTTCCCTGAGAGCAATTCTTTCTTTTTCTTCACGAATCTTCCTTTCTAGCGCACCGAATTCTGCCCAATCGCTTAGGCCTGCTCCGTCTCCAGAAGCCATTACCACTACTCGTCAACGCCCCTCCCGCAGTTGTAAAGTGGGCGTAGCTGTTTCAAATTTAAAGACCAAGTTGCACTCTCGTACAAAAGCTACCCATTTGCAGAACAAATAATGAAAACTTTTGCGCGTGTATTCTCTATGAGCAAACAGCTGTGTCAAAGTTCTTTAAGAGATCTGCGGTTTGAAACTATCTGAAGTTACGCTGGCCGTCTTTGACAAACTTTAAAGTTGATAATGCTAACCAAAAATCAACATCAGTTTCAGACCAGCAGCAGCATCTCCCAGCACAGTTTTGCATAAGCAAGAACAAACCTCAATAGTGTATCTAACATACCTTTCCCGCGTAGCGACTGGTAAAGGGACTCCATGAAAAATTTGTCTATAATAGAGCTATAGTACTTCTTGTTTCTCTTTCAGTGTCAATAAGTTGAAGAGAAAGATTTATTACTTAATCCCCAAACAGCATTCATTTATTGTTGTCAGCATCAACATAACATTTTTGTAAATATTGCCGTTATTTACTAGCATTCCATTATTGTATTGCATATTATCATATAATTATAATTGTTCTTGTTGTTACCATTGCCATAATAATATTATTAACAATAACAACAAAATTAAAAATATAAAAATGATAACAACAATAAAATAACAATAATAATAATATTGTGGGGCACCTTTGAGTTTGAGGATGTAGGCTTTATAGCTACTCGGACTGCCCTCAGAAATGCATAACTGCCACCAGTCGATCTATATTATAGCTGATACTGCACCCTCAGCAGTAACTAAATCAAATACTCCTCCAATGCTCAGATGTATATAAAGGAGCAATTAATTAATAGCATGCATGAGATATGTGAAGGTATTACAACCAAAGACTTATTGAAGATATGATGGGATAGTTAAATATTATATGGCCGTCCATCCACAAGTGTAACATAAAAAGAGACGAGGCACTGACTGTGCTCATTAGGTGAGAGCAAACTAGCTAATAGAATGTTTTAGGTAAGTTATAGGTGTGATTATGCAATGTGTGATATGATAATATCTCTTTATTCTTCATCCTCTTGTGGGCAGCCCCACAATTATAGTGACAATAAATATTATTATCATGCACTGAACTCAGGTACTCCCAAAAAATGATGTATGAAACATTGTGTTATTCTTTTATCTATTAGTGAATTATCACTATTATTATTGTGTGTCTTTAGATGCTGTGGACATTGTGAAACTTGGTATTGCTGTAGGGAAGCCAATATTGATTGTACAACCAATGAGAGTTGGTCCAGCAAGCAGGGACTGAGTCGTCAAGTCTTGATTTGCAGTACCACTTGATGAAATACTAGAATTGAAGGCTCAGGCTACCTGTATGAGCTCAAGACATACAGAGCTGGAGAAAGATCCATTTTAGTGGTCAGGCCAAGAAAAGGTGTGGTCATGTGTGTGACCAGTACACAGAGATATGTAATGAAATGTGCCACTTTTAACTGGACATGTTTTAATCAAATGACAAAGAATTACTCTGCAAGTAACAATAACACATAATGTGATCATTGTTTGCAATGAAAGTGTTTATAAACATGACTCCAAAGTCTGTTTTTTTTCCTCCATGAATATGTAATGTCATCCCCAAAAAGTGGTCAGGCCATCCCCTAACCAGCCTGACAATGTACTCCGGCCCTTGTGTTGTTCTAGTGAGGCCTTTTTATAATATTGAGACTTGGCAGATTTTTATGTCCAGTTAATTGAATAATTTGAGTTTCTGGTATATTATGTTTTGTGAGACAAGTCACATCATTTTTCTTGCTGAATGGTTTGTTTTCTTCCCAGACAATCCTGCCATCCTCTTCATTATTGTGTTAATCATGTCATTACCCATCATTTGCTTTGTACCAGATGTTGTCATTTAAGTGATTATAGCTAGTTTACAGCCGAATAAAAGCTGAAATAATTGACAGCTGAAATAATTGACATAAACATCCCTTATAGTGGTTCACTCACCAATTATCTTTTGCAGTGATCAAAATAATAACATATTAGTCTACGCTGTTGACTGTTTTTATT
>WLWI01003928.1_pt1 | contig 12659 bp, 6 predicted proteins | sample 6701501 | NCBI WGS metagenome assembly WLWI01 (sample SAMN12718690, study PRJNA515312) | sponge metagenome | isolation source: marine sponge | host: Mycale hentscheli | place: New Zealand: South Island, Marlborough, Capsize Point | collected 2014-11-01
TGATACTGGCAAGACTGTTGACTACTTACGTGAATGAGTCTTATATATTGTGTGTGTGACTCTACTAATGGATAGTTCGGAATGTTGTGTTGTATGTTATGGCTATGCTGGAATGACGAGTGGCTGAATATATTTTCCTAGAATTGAACAATTTAATTGGTTTGAATATACCATGGTACTAATTATGATTTTATTGATGGACATTATGCCTCCCCTCACACACACACCCCTCCCCTCCCAAGCGAAAAATCATCTCTGAGTGACATTAACAGAAATGTTTCATCTGACACCAGTGAATAAATATCCTAGCATTGATTGCTTAAGATTTGATTCTGCTCTAGACTGTAGTCTTGCAACATTGTGCGTATTTTTTATTCCGTGTTTATGAGATAAGAGGAAAGTTATATGTATTCTCTCACTTTCACAGGGTTGTTTTTTTAACAATACAGAATAAAAATATTTGGTCATCACTGGGAATCGAACCCAGGACCACTTGCTTAACGCACAAGTGCTCAAAGCAAGCAGTCCTGGGTTCGATTCCTGGTGGCGACCAGATATTTTTAATTCCGTATTGTTTAAAAAGCCTGTGACAGTGAGAAACTACATCTAATGAGTAAAAGAAGGTTGAGAAAGAATTTGTGAAGTAATAAATTAGTGGAGAAAAAAATTCAACGAATAATAAGAATCTTTGAAAAAAGAGAATTTTTGTTGGTCTGTTGAGAGTGAGACTGTAGTATAGCAGTACCCCTTAGAAGTATAAATACAGAATTGCAGTGTTTGTTTGCTGGCTGGTTGTCGTAGCTCAGTGGCAGAGCGCTTGTGCATTATGCAAGCGGTCCTGGGTTCAATTCCCGGTAGTATTGGGCAAGCCATATCTTAAGCAGTTATGTCATGTGCTGTCCTTCTCTACGGCAAATTAGTATTACTTGCACACACATCATTTGTATTGCTCAAAGTTCATATAGCTACTCATTGTGTAATGGGTATTGTTCCTCATACAGAGAAGTACAGTGATTAGAGGAAAATAATTCTGATTTGTGGCTTCCATATTGCTAGGAGAAGACAACAACGTTAAGGACACATCATTGCGGTTGCAGCTGGCGATATTGATAATATATTTATAATTGCACATACCAATGCAGACTACAACAGTCTTTGTTTTTGCTCAGACCCCAAGGGTAAAGATACAAAAGTATAATATCAACTGATGCTTTGTGTTTACAACTGCTCTTTGTCCATGCCTTCATAGGTTGTGACAAAACCTCAATAATTTTTTATGTTGAGTTGGTAAGAAGGCAATATTCCAAAACCTTATCACAAATGATCAAATATTATCACCATGTTCAATCATTTGTTGCACTTATACAACATGCTCATAGAAGGTATCCAGCTCTGCTTAGCTAAGTCATTTGTTACATTGAAACGTCTTCCTCTTACTGCAGCATTCACCTAATTTAACTGCCTTAGAGTCTACTACCAGTTGATAGTATGGGTCGAACAGGAAGTTGGCAGGAATGTCACAAATTGGGGCTGAAGGAAAAAATGACTATTTCCACCTGAGATGTAGTTGTAGGCATTATGTTTACCCTGTCATACTGTCTGTGGTGGCTGTTAGCTGCAAGATCCATACATGTACAACAGTCAGACAAATTGGCGAGGTAACGTGGTATAGGTTTAAAATGGGAGGGAAGAGAAGGCAAAAAGGCGAGCAATTAATTATAGCTAAAAAGCAGGTGGAATCGACAAGAAAAGGTGGGGGCTAGTTTTCAAAAGAAAGGCTAAAGTAGAAATAGTAGACAAAAGTTTCTCAAAGTAGGACAAAAATTCCGAAGCAGGAGAGATAGACAAAGTAAAAGGGGGTTCCATGACTTAAGAAGAAGAGCTGAAGATAGGAGAGGTGGGGTAGAAGAAAAGCTCAGATGGTTCAGAAAAATAGAGAGTAGGAGAGGGAAACTTGTGTTACCTTAACCAATGGTAGATAATGATAACTGAGCAAGAGTGCTACTGCATTCTTACTTTGCAATACATCAAGTGTCACTATGTGGCAGGGTACTTGCTAGTTTATATCAATCAATAAAAGGTTGTAAGCTAAGAAACTTGATGGTACCAGTAATTTCAGGTAAAAGTGAAATAGACTAAAGTTATATCCAGCAAATAACATCTCATGAATATTAATGAGCTTGTGAGCTGATATTACCTAAATAACACAATTCTATTGATCAGATTTTGGTAGACTTTTAGTATGTTGAATGTGATGTGGAAGAGTACCAGAATCCATCAAACAACCTTTTGTAACAATTATTTTAGGGTTAAGATGTTTTTATCCTTAAAATGACTGGACTAAAATTGTCAGTTAAAGTTAACCTAATTTGACTATTAATTGTCAGTAATCCAATATCAAGCTTGACAGGTGCCAAACAGATTCATGTGCATGCACACTAAGGGTTAATAACGAGTATAGATAGCTCCCTTACACTGACTCATAATTTATAAAGAGAGTATTCACCTTAAAAGTATTCAATATTATACCTTACCATTTTCTGAAAAACATTTGCAAACATTTCTGCTGTTTTCACCTATTACAATAAAAGTTGTATGTAATTATGCAGCTTTTATTATTCTATACTCCATTAATGTATAACAAGTACTAAACTAACTTCTCCCATTATAAGAATGCAGGATTAAATGTATCGTAACAACATAGTTTTTAACTCAAATTAGCTTTTTTCTCAAAAAGTTAGCTCTATTCAGATAAAGGAATGGGACCATTTCATGAAAGTCTTACTTTAATGTACTACTACTTTAATATAATATAGATAACGTTTTTTAATTATTACCGATCATAAAATGGTGGAAATATTATCAAGCTCATGGCCAGCTGTATTGAGGATAATAGGGTACCCAGCTGTTAATGATTATCATGGGGCTTGTTATACACTGGTAAAATACAGTGTTCAATTAAATAACACCTCATAAGGTGGTTACCTGGAGGTGTAATCTGAAATTCTATCCTAATATCATTTTAGCCCAGTGACAATATATAATTGACAGCTTAAAGACTCAAATTTGTATACCAAAAATATTTTAGATATGAGGACAATTTAGGGGTCAAATCACAACTCAATTATTCAAGCACTCCATTTTTTGTAACAGCTGATTGTCCACTACTAGGCTGTTAGGTCACATACCCATTATTCCTGACAATTCTGTAGACAAAAGTTCTTTCTGAACCAATACAGTAACCAAAACAATAGTGAATAACATAAACATAGCAAACTTTTGCTCTATAAAATTCTAAGCAATATCAACCTACAAAAAATAACTAGCTTAAGCAGTCACTATGATATGACTGTTCCTTGATGTACAAATTGTAAATTCTTCGGTGACTGTTAATATTATACACAGGGTGAAAAGAGTCCATTAACAACCATAACAAAATCCGTAAACTGGCTTGGTAATTAGAGTAAACAGAAAATTTACACGACTGTAGAGGTTGAAAAACTAGTTATCAACACAATATATACATGCATGCACCTCATAAAATTTGACACTTAAAACTACTACTGCTACTTATGTGGCCATTTTAATTTCATGCATGTTACAATAGCATATTACCAAACTTGTCAGGAGTGAGAGTACTATCACTGCCTGAAAAGTGTCCATTGACAACCAAAACAAAGTCATAAATTAGTGTGGATCTACAATAAAGAAAAATAGAATGTTTGTTTTGTAAGAGAAATAGCACATATATTTGTTGACATTGGGAAAGACTGTTATAATGCTACTAAGTTCTCACTAAACCAGTAAAAGCTACTATAACCACAAAAAATGTCTGAGCGTTTGTAGCAACCCTTCAAGCCATTTTAACAATCTGCTCCATTGCTGTTTAAAATTTGGTAATGAACATTAATAATAATAATTCATATGCTATCCTCTAAGATTATTATTTTAATGTATGAAATTCTACTAAAAATGGTGATCTCGGTATAATGTATAAACACACTTGATGGCAACTGGTCAACAGCATTTTTATAGTTTCTTAATAAGAAATAAACAAACTTCCATGAGTAAAGTGTGCTGTACACACTGAGCAGTTGAAGTAAACCAGGACCCAACATCATATTATTTTGAGTGCACAATGACACTAGAGGCACTTTCACTTTTATAATTGATTTGTTGATGTTTTTCTTAATGAAATCTGAAAATCTCACAGCTCTCAGGTCATTAAAAAAATTGCTTATAATTTATTCCATTCAGATATTATTTTGGTGTGATTACTTAAAGTTTGTGAATTGGATTGACATAAAATTTTTTTTAATGAATGTAAAAATATTGAGGAGCTGCTTAACAAAGTTGAGGTAGAACAGATATGATTAGTTGACAAATCAGTCATTAGAAGAAAAAAAGATAACAGTTAGGCAATCCATGTTTTAGCAATATATATAGACTACAAAAATGGATAAATATTGCAAGTTGTCTACCCTAGCTAGGTTAATAATAGCCTCCAATAGTGTCGCTCAATTTTATAATTGAGTAATTTTTTTGAGCTAGCATAACTTGGTCTTACTAATACATGACAAAAATTTAGTATTGAAATAATATCATTAGCTACTTTATTACTCACGGTCAGCCACAATCAGAACAGGATCCGAAATTCCAACTGAGTTTTGGCTTGTAACACTTATATTAACTGGGTCGCAACTGGAATTTATAAATAGTTTTGTACAAGTTTCATTCAGGCCAGACTTAAGGATTGTAAAATTAGAAACATATCCAGTACTATCAGTGCTCATGATTTGGTAGATTGAAATATTAGAATTTCCATCAAAATTGTCAGTAATACATAACGTGTAAGAATCTTCAATAGATAATAAAAATTCTGGTGGCTCAGGGACTTCTGCAAATCAATATAAACTATTTTTAGAACATATATTAAATGTAATATATTGAAGCATACTAGCTATAATTAATATACAGATTCAGTTTAATGGTGTAAATGTCACATGTTCATGTGAAGATTACATAGATATACAATTAATTGGGTTGCTGTTATGCAGTCTAATAGTACTGCATGTAAGTTGCCCATTCAAAAATGTATGTGAAAGATCACTGTTCAATTGAAATCACCCAAAGAATGTAAAATAGCGCGTAAATAATTAAAATAGCATGGTAACTAAGTGGAAACTAAGTGAAATACTTCGGTAGCTAAGTAAAATAGTACAGGTAAGTGCGCATATGTGCAGCGTTAACCTTGGAAACATACATTTCGAGTAGTTTCTAGTTGGAGACAATGTCATTCTTCATCACAGAAGTTCTACCCGTATTAGATGGAATGTTTTTCAACAGATTAAGTGGAACAGTACGTTGAAAGCAAAGTTCCAGCGGAAACTACTCCTGAGAAAGGGAGCTAGTGAGTGAACGATACAGTGTAGCTACAATTGCAAATGACTTTTTAAAAAGCTGGCCTACTATTAGCGAGTGATAGCACGGGTAACCTGTGCTATTAGGGATCAATAGCACTCATAAGCAATTGAAATAGCACGAGGTAAAGCCTCATGCTATTTCAATCCCGTTACTCATGCTATTAATCCTGGCATGGTTACAATGCTATTACTCATACAAATATAATAACACACAATAAACAAGGTGATTGGTATAATTGGGTAGAACTTAAAACTCAATAAGGTACAACATTGAATTTGAAATAGACCATTTACACTGCATAATAATAATAATAATAATAATAATAATATACATAATAAGTTCTATAATTTAATCAATTGTAATAATATGAAAATTTCTAATCCAGGGCTCTTTTAATAATGATTTATAATTTCTCCTATGAAATGTCTAGTGTGACAACCTTTAATGTAGAAGAAGGTATTACTTGAATAGAAATATTCCTTTTCATAGTCATGACAGCAGCACCAAGTGATTGCTATGATAAAGGCCTAAAGGCCTGAATTTTTGTATTGCTTAAAAAAGCATAGCGAACTCAACAGCACTTTTTCTGTTTGTCGTCGAAAGGGTAGGTCAAGTTAGAATATTTCAATTTCAGCAACAAAGGTGCAAACCCTCAGCTAGCTAATCTCAGACAAAAAAAAATTAAGTATAGGCTATTCTAAGGTATCCATAAAGCTCGAACAATGAAAATGGTACATTTCACGCTATGATATATATATATATATATATATATATATATATATATATATATTTAACGATAAATACCACTTCCAGCATTCAGTCAACTGAAATATTTGCTCACATGATTCCAATGTATGATGCTGAAAGATGTCATGATACAGGTTTAACAAATATCACAAGAGCATATGGACATGCAAGTGCCAACTCTGTGAACTAGCTACTATTTACAAACCAAATTATAATGCCTATGTCATGTGTATATCAATACCATATAGTCTGTTGAGTAAATAACACATAAAATTTAACTTAAGTTTATAACTAATACCAGAAAATGATTCTACACTTACAGACCAGGAACTCGTTACTGAATGGTCAACAGATTCATTACTTTGTTATTAAATCAAGACCCTATACCAACTTTTGCAGTGGGTGACGTGGATGACAAAAGGGGTTGCACATACCATATGAATAAATAAACATCACAGAATTTCAATTGTATGGCCACTATAAATGTCTCCCTCATACACCAATTATCACAAAAGAAGTTCTGTTGAAAAATCTACCCTTTGCTGTCATGGAAGGTTTATTATTACCACTGCATAAAAATATTTTGTATCTACATCTAATTTTGTTTTTCAAACACAACATAAAAATGGCCAAAAAATTTAACACATACATAAAATTAATAATCCTAATTATATAACTTATTCAGAACAAACTAGTGAATATTTAAATATCAATGCAAAACTTTAATGTGTCTTGGTAACCTGCTTTGTACCACTTGTTGTACAGAATGTCTATACACAACAAACTTCAAGTGAGACTAGAAAAACCAGATCATGGTACAAATATTTTAATATTAGCTAAACTAAATTAGGCAGCTATTACAAAATGTATATTTTCTTCCTATTTTTCAATTAAAAGACATCTATTCTAATAAAATAATACATATTAGTCTTGTTTTAAGTTTTTACACTTGAAGTATGAGAAAAATCAATTTTTTTAGCATTGGTCAAAAAAAACAACAACAAACAACAAACTGCACTTATCCATATCCGATACAGGTCTGTTTCAGCTAATGTAGAGTCCAGTATAACTGATTCATCATGTACAAATCTTCACAATTATTTTTTCTAAAGCTGTATCATACACCAGGTTTCCTTCACAGAGAAACTCCCTCTACATTTGTTAATTGGATTCAGTAGGCATAAATATCTTCTACACCTTCTTGTCCACTAGGATCACAATCTATAATTTCGAAGTTGCTGATAATCTGAGCCTACTACCTCAACATTTTACCACCAACTCACCATTTGAAAGTAAAGCAAAACTCTACCCCAAATGTTTGCAAGGAGTTTGAACTTCAAATACTAGCTTCAAATACTAACTTTCCGAAGCCATTACTATAACCCTTCCTATGGCAGTTGCGGTGGTGAATGGGTTATTGTATTAATGTACATGTAGCACTTAAAAAGCATATTTTGATACAATTGGCTTGATATTCACTTCACTTTCTTTCATAAGATTAAAAAAAAAGGAAAATTCTACAATATTCCAGTGAGATTCTTTATATCCTGTGACCTCAGAATTCAATGAGTTAAGCTAAAATATCGAGAGGAAAAAACACACTCCATCTACTATAGAGACTCTATTTTTATATATTCAAGAACAATGTTGATTATCTATCCAACACAGTAATTAACTGAACATGAAAACAGACCACAAAATTTTATGATGTTTATTTTGATCGCATATTTTGCTGCAAAAATGACTACTTTCAAATTTTGTGCAGAAGCAATGGCTAAACGATGTAAAATAAAAAAAAAAAAGTTCGAGCTAAGTAAATATCTTATTTTAAAAAGCATTGAAGCATATCTCTTGTTACTTTTAATACTGATTGTCACACAATGCACTATTTTTTTGTATGAGTCATAAGTTGTTACAAATTATTATTGAAAACTATATAACTTGGGTCATGCATGCAATAGTCACAGTGAAATTTGAAAGGTAAGCCTAAAAATGTATATTATTTTTAAGACACTAAAACTGCCTGAGATACAAAAATATCATATTCCCCTAACAATGTTTCGCATAACTTTGCTTTCTACCTGAATAATTTTGTTACAACATTCTTACTTCTTTGGGGAACATATGTAAAGAAAAGGCTACCAAACCTCTTAGTTTTTTAATTAATTCTCTCTAGAAACTGATACTACACAGTTATATATCACAATAATAATATTTTATTATAATGATGCTTTACCTGCTATAAGCACAATATAAAATTCAAGTACGTGTTGGGTTATATGTGGAAAATCAGGTGTTACTGATGTGTTTCTGTGAAGTTCAGATACTAAACTTATAACAGTATTGTTTGCTACATTACTGAAACAGAGTTGAGTATCTTTTTCTTTGTTATAATATGCTGCATTGAAATTTCCACTCATTGAGCAGATGCATCGTGATAACCTAAACCATACACTACAGTAGCAACCTCCATCCTCTGATGTTTGCCAGATTAAAGCGAAGTTTCTTCTAGATGGCTTTATGCAAATATCTTCTCCAGATAAGGCAATCAATTTCATAGTTGTTACTGTAACATAATAAAGAAATACACACACTTCAACTAATTAGGATTATGCCATGTAAGAAAAATAATAAAACATACAAACATATAATACAGAATGTGTGTCTGGAATCAGGTAGAGAAGAACTCCAGAGCCTAGGAAGGTAGTTCTAAGAAGCCTGGTGATAGTTATCCTAAGAACCAGGTATGCTGCCACCAGGGAAAAGGTGATACGAGTGTGTGTAGCAGCCCCAGTTGTGCCGAATGATTTAGTTATTTTATAAAAGTTCAGCATAAAACATACATACATCCAGACAGGTAGCCAAATCCAACAAAAATGACAAAGCTACAGCGTATATACATGTATGATATGACAAATTATTATTTTATTATTTAACATTATGTTTTTATGTAAGTAGGCATAACAAATACACAATTATTTGTGAGTTACATTTTAACTAGCATAAGAACTATTAAAATGACTAATGTGTTATTCAGAGTTCTCTTTTATATTATAAACTGATAACTCCATCAGTAACTTAAATCATTACATAAAGACAAGTAGATAAAACAATAGCTTAGCTTACGTATTAATGATGTAATAATATTGACTTTTATGTAAAATTTTGTCAGCATAAAAATTGTAAATAAAAAAAATTATAATGAATAAGAAAGTTTATCTAGTTCAAAATGTATGCCACATCAATCTCACAATAGATCAATCTTTTCTTTGTCAATTGACCCATCATCCCACTATATCAATGACTTAGGTATGATTATAATAAAAGTAAGAATAAATTAATAATTAGCTTTCTTATGTATTTAAAAATATAATATTTTTCCATGCCAACTCACCATTACTAGGAATTAACAGTGATGCTTCACTGACTGCACAATAGCTCGAATTGGAGTATGCTTGGATATATATTTCATTAGAAATAAGATGTGAAGGTGATAATACTTCTCTAGGTATGGTTACATATGTGCTGTTTCCAATATTACTTCTGCTAATGCTATTATTAATAGCAACTACCATAACAACTTCATAATAATCTGGATCACATTCTGGAGGTGCTGTCCAAATAATTTTTGCATAAGTGTCATTAAGAATAAACTTGTAAACAATGAAGTTAAATTCCGAAACACGATTTGCGCTTACTCCAATATCAAATGTTGAAGACAATAAAACTGAAACTAAAAATTTCTGAACTGAAACTAAAATATCGCAATGAGTTAGTAAAACCATTATACTATTATATTATTGTATTTTTTCTCTTTCACAGGCTTTTTTTAAACAATAATAATTAATAATTGCTTCTGTTACTATGATCGAACCCAGGACAGCGTGAAAAATGCAAAGCAGATTGCCATCATACTATTGCATTTAAAGTAAATTTTACTCCTATTATGCTCAGATTTTCAACTGTAATAGTTAATTTTCAGCTAGCAACTATTTAACACAAAGTCTATCCATTTCAAAACAGAATTAAAGTAGAGGACAAATTAAAGTATATAACTTATTAACTTAACCGTTATAATAGTCATTAAAGAAAGGAAACAAAATTAAAACGTTCATGCCGTTCCCAGCATACCAATTTTTTTTTAATATTAAGTTTTAGGTGACTCATTATTTGACAAACCAATGCTCCACATAGTGCACCTTATATTAATTACGGCCATGAAATTATACATCTAATAAAAAGAAGCCTTGTATTTTTCGTATATTGCTCTTGTTACAATTCATAAACAAAGTAGGTCAATTTACCATAAAAATAAAACATGGAAACTATAATAGCCTGCACTGTCAATGTTACTAAAATGACAGCAACAGTCTTGTGGTAATGCATGTGTATTAATGCTCGTATCTAATTGTTCATAACAACACCTGATAGTATCTCTATTTGTGCTTGCTTACTAAACCAGTATCCATTGTTGACTTGTATTTGTATACTATTCATAGTGTCTCACTAACACTCTCCTATTAAATTTTCTGTGGATATTTAGTTATCATTTTATCAATTCCGAAATCTCCAATATTTTATTTTATAGCATAGTAGCTATATTAATTTATAGCATTGTATATAAAATGACTTACGTAAAATGAGACTAATCCTGATCATATTCAGTATATTATTTGTAAATAGAGATCTAAAAAATATATTATATAATATCAATGCCTGTAAAAGTATAGTATTATGAAATAATCTGATTATCCTATTAAACAAATGGAATTCAACTGAAATTGTAAGAAATATTGTTCAGTTCAAACAATAGTGTCTAGCTTACCCTATACCTACAATGATTAAATGTATGGCTAGTTTAATCCATCAAAGGGGGACTCCAATAATTTTCAAGTTGAAAGAGCTGATAAGGACTTTACACTCATAAAGGCAAGGTCTCATCCCAAAGTAAAATCTCACACCTCCAGCATTACTTGTATAGCAAAGGACTTATTTCTGTCAGGGGTGGTTTAGAGAAATCTAATCTGACTGTAGGACAGTAGCATGCAATCATTTTACACCGAAGCGATCCTCTAACTTAAGTTGATCTGTGAACAATTGCACTTGGACTATTTGCACGTAGGTCCTGCAGCATTGCTTGCAATTTTGTCCTTTCAGTTTCATGTTATTGTGGCCAAACATTTAACTAAGAGTATCTCACAGTCCAGTGTTAATTGCAGAAAAGTATAATATGCTTGCACTGCCACTCAATTTATGGGTCAGCTGTCATTCAGCAGGATCACTTTGTCCACTTTTTTCCACTACATTGGAGCTGACTTCACCAGTCCAATCATGGTCAAGAGGGGTTACACTCATGCTTGCATACTTGAAAAAGTATATCTGTGTCTTTGTATGTATGGTAACTAAGGCTGTCTATCTGGAAATCATCGAAGATCTTTCTTCTGAAGGCTTTCTAGCAGCTCTATGCTGTTTCAGAGATCATCAGGTATGACTTGAGATATTGGCCACTGACAATGGCACTAGTACAATTTCAAAGAAGCTCAGAAGGAGCTGAAAGATCTTGATGACTTGCTCAGAGCTCCCAAGACTCATTTGTGGGAGGCTGCAATAAAGTCTAAGAAACTCCTTGCAAAAGTGGTAGGCTCTCATTATGTATTTATTGGTGAGCTCTGCCATGTCACTGTCGAAATAGAGGCCATTCTCAATAATCAATCAAGCAGATCTTGACGATGATAGATAGGTCCATTTTGATATAATTTGGACACAAAAGGGAACCCAAAAAAATGGCTATTCATAAGCTAGTCCCACTGGCTGAGGAAGCAACTTTCTCACCCAGAACCTACCTGTGCAGCCATTTTACTACAACTGAAAAGTAAAAAGTAAGGAAGCCTGTACAATCAAGCAGCAATAAGTGCATTAGGAATTGAAATCAGAATATTGTGAAGTCATATCATTCTGAGTAGAGTGAATGTTACAAGCACACCATCTGACCTGAGCACCACAGTTCACGAGAGACTCTATCAACACCTGAAACATATACAAACAAACAAACAAACAATCTTAACACAAGAGATTCCTGAGACTCCACCCTTAGTCCGGGATGTGTCTCCTAAATACATATATCAGTGATGCAGCAATAGATGTGATGATATTTCAGCAGCTTCCTTATCAGTGGATATGACGCAACTTTACCGATTACTAGTGATGTGCTTGAGCACAAATGGCGAGCGAGCCTAAAAACTATACTATTTTTATATGAATGATTTTGACTTCTAACACTGAAGCTACTGAAAATAAGGTCCAGTTTTTTAATTTCGCATACACGGTAAAGGTTTCAGTGCCATAGTAACAACTCTCTGCAAACACACAATGCTTTGACACAACTGGACATGCACCTACACAGACTTACCTTAGCGGTAGTCTAGTGGACAATGTATTTTCAAGTAAATACTGTTGCGCACGGCTTATAACCATGACAAAGAGCGCAT
>WLWI01003929.1_pt1 | contig 12658 bp, 3 predicted proteins | sample 6701501 | NCBI WGS metagenome assembly WLWI01 (sample SAMN12718690, study PRJNA515312) | sponge metagenome | isolation source: marine sponge | host: Mycale hentscheli | place: New Zealand: South Island, Marlborough, Capsize Point | collected 2014-11-01
CGATAAACCAGAGGATTCTGTTTAGTGCAATTTGGGACGGGGTCGACCACATAACTAACACAAAAACGCGAGGGTCAAAGTACAAAATGACATACGTACGTCCAAACATATATACAAACAAATAAACCAACATGCCCGATTTTCAATTGTGTTACCCTGTAAGTGTCTCGCTCGCTACGCTCGCTCGCCAATAACATATACCCAATTTGCATTATCCACCCTTAATACTGTCTCGCCCGCTCGCCAATAACATTTTACCCGATTTTGCATTATCCACCCCTAGTACTGTCTCGCTCGCTCCACTCGCTCGCCAACAAACAAACATCCCCGATTTTCAATTGTTTTACCCCTGTAAGTGTCTCGCTCGCTTCGCTCGCTCACCAACAAGAAGCACTATTATGTGGAAAAGTAACAAGTATATGCATTTTATTACTTCATGTCTTTTCCCTTGAGTATTTGTGTAGTGTAGAGAAGAATTTTTTACCACTATCTGTAGCTATAGCTGCACATTCAGAAGCTAAAGGTAGTTTAGTGGAATATTCTCCTTATTAGCTAATGGTTTAAATAATTGACAGTAAATTAAAACAACAAAATTATAGTTTCAATTAGCAACATTGCTGGCTGTAATTCTGTAATTATTCGACACCTATATTTTTTGTTCTGTTTGTTTGTTGTATTTTTGATATAATACTACATATCTTGCCTGCTTTACAATAGTAGCTTTTTTAGCTCTTCATTTTGTTTTTCTCTTGTCACTCTTTGGCTGTTTTGGCAGCTTTTTAAGCCCTTTTTTGGCATTTTTGCCTCCCTAGCTGTTTATTTTCTTATCATTTATAATGGTTTCAAGAAATATCGGCAGTAAAATACAGTTAAAAATTGCCATGGTACTTCATAGCATGTGTAGGCACCTTAGCAGAGAAAAGGGTCCATGTACACCTACACAAATTGATGAAACCCGAAGTCATTAATATACAGCTTCACTCGCTTATCTCGCTCTGCTGAATTTTTTTTTTGCATTTCCTATTGTAATGAATAATTAGAAGCTAGTGGCATTTCAAATACAGTCTTTACAGTTGTTGAGTGAAGAAAACAACTACACCAAATGAAGTCTGAAACAGTAGAGATTCGGCATAAGCGAGACACACATTCACACAAACTATAGCCATAGCAAATGTTGGACAATTGACCAGAAATTAAAATTAATTGCACAGCAATAAGCATATTAACTTCCACTTACAATGAATTAAGGGGTCTTCTGCCATTTACAAAGTTGCTCTTAAACAGTTTGGAAAATTCTGATGAATTGTTTTGTGCCAATCTATGATTATTTCCATTTAATTTGGAAAGAAGATGATCAGTGTCATCAGAATGATTGTCATCTGCATCTAAAGAGAAATATGTTAAGTATTTGGATATATTATATATAGTACTATATATAGGGTTTTTAAACCAATTATTAACTTCTGCTCAACAGTTTTAGCTATTAATCTTGCATTTCCTATTTCTCAGAAAAATGCACGGTTACAGATGAGTTCATGACCTACTAATTTTTTTCAACTTATTTTATTATCATCTTTACTTATTTATATATTGCTGTTTCTAGTAACTGTTGCTCCAGAGAAAATGCGGTAAAGTTAACACAAAAATAAACATCTTCAAAAACAGACACATGCAAACTGAAACTATTGGATATGCAATCAAAAATATATTACAAAGAAACATTCATAACATGAGAGTAATTGAAAAAAGTATATGTAGTTTTAATTTTGTTGTCAGTTGCAATAAAGTGAATTCATATGGTGTATAGCCCTAGCCCTAGCCCTAGCCCAATGTCTTGAGTGAGGATTATTACACAAATATTACAAGGCTAAGTTTAGCACACCTGTCAGTTAGTCTTCCCACTGTTTTATGAATAGCATGAAAGCACTCTAGTTCTCCATTGGAAAGAGTACAGTATGGAGAGGTCTTGATTCTCATTACACCAAACTTAGAAAACAAGAATGACAGGAGTTTCTGAATTATCAAGTTCTGACCCTTCATAAAAACTAGATTGAACCTTTCTCACTTAAAGAGGTCTAAAGAAACACAAGGTAAAGTATAAAAAAAATCTCAGCTGTCGTTGGAAATCGAACCCAGAACCCCTGGCTTTAGCCACCAGTGCTCTAACCACTGAGCTACAACAACCCACGACTTCCAAGACCTTCACATTTTACCTTTATACTATTGAGTAGTACTGCTTGCTGCAATCTCATACTCAACAGATGTGTCGTCAGAACACCCTTTAGTTGACTGGAAACACCTCTCCCTCTGGAGAGGAGCCATAATTAGTGGATTAAAGAGGCATTAACATTACAATTATAAAGTACTGACAGTTGAAGCCTCCTTAATTCACTAAATTATGGCTCCTTTCTGGAGGGGGAGGTGTTTCCAGTCGACTCCGTAAAGGTGTTCTGATGCCACATAATTGGTGGTCAGTTGAGTACGAGACTGCAGCAAGCGGTACTACTCAATAGTATAAAGGTAAAATGTGAAGGTCTTGGAAGTCGTGAGCAAAATGCTGAACAGCTGACCACTGCCAGTGCCTCTAGTTCAGTGGCTGAATATGCTTGTTCTCTCTCTTGTAGTTGACGTGAGTGGAAGGCTATGCCATCAGGGTGTTGGACAAGTGATATCCCAGTTCCATGTAATGAGTCGTGAGCACTGGTAGAACTAGGGTTGTGATCGATATTGTCTATCGCTACCTTTTCCACTTCATACCGATTGCAGATCAAGTTACCCAATTCTGTAGAAATGTCTAGTACATGATCATGAAATGCACAGTCCCAGGTTAAAGAGGGTATCCACAAGAGCCCACTTACGAGTCTTTTTGTGAATCATAATTCCCAAATATATGGGCAACAGTGTCTCTCTGTCTTGGCTATGCCTAGTTGTGGTGGCAGTCTGCCTTTGGCGTACCAAACAGTTGTATTGGAGAAGTTGTGAGAGAGTAAGAGCTGGTTGAGGTGTAAATTCAGAACTGGTCTGGGTTGTGATGTTTGTACCATACAACACCATGGAAACTAGTGCCAAGAGTGAAACTGGTACAGACTTTTCTTGGCACTGAGCATCAAATGAGCCACTGAAGTGATTTTTCATCTTTAACATTTGTCTCTCCTCACTATCTTAGCAGCTCTGGCTAGATGAACTGCATCAATGTCAGTATCATGCTCACATGCTTTCCTCAATGAGCACCAACATCTTCATTGCATATCAGAACCACATTACGGCCTTGTGTGTGAGCATTCATATCTGGAAAGTAACTCAGTATTCTGTTCTTAAGTTTGGTGGAGTGTATACACCCGGTGATGTTCGTTCCCAATTGTTCCAGTCTAGTTTGATAGAGAATCACCAGGTCTGCTAGTTTGAACACTGGTGCTATGAGACTATCCATACGTACACTTCCTCAATGTAGGAGAAAATTTAAAATAAAAATTATCCTTAGGGCAACCTGTGCACCAAATCTCATGCTTGTATCACTAAAGGCACAATTCCTCCACATATTTGCCTAACTAATCAGAGAAAGCCTTATCAAACAATTTCAATACTTTATTCAAATCTTTCTGCTGTACACTATTCAAATTTTCACCACTCAGATTCACTTTCTGATCTTCTTCCTCTGTCTCATCAACTGCTACCACCGTGAAATGCTTGCCTATCTGGTTCCTAAGTGCCCAGCGAAGTAATGAGCTGCTAGCAAGACCTTTCTTCTCAAGGGAATTGGCACTACTAATTGTGTATGTTCCGTATCATGACAAAGTTTTGAAAGTACATTTGGTAACAGATTCCAATGCCATAGTAACCAGTCGCCGCAACTGTTTGGGAGTTGAAAAACAAGAGATTCACTGAAATTATCTCACAATTTGGAGCCGAAAGTAAGACTTGGTTAATGTGTAGTATCAAAAGAAACTGGGAACAACCTGAAAAGCTGCTTTTAGGAGGGAAAAGACACCTGCATACGCATTTAAGGGGCATACGTACCATCCATACATAATATAACATCTACCCGATTTTGCATTATCTACCACTAATTGTATCTCACTCGCTTCACTCGCTCGATAATTACTTATTTGATTTTATCTTAAGTTATTGTGTGAATTTAACAACAAAAATTGTTAAGGTTCGACCCATCTAACATCCAAAAGTAACCGCTGCCTTTAATTTCTTGATTATTTTTTCATTCTCAGCCTCATAATATAAATAGTACCCCACAAAAGCTCTCCTATTTGACTTCACATAAGTTGTTGACTATAGTTACTTTCAACCAAAATTTGACCAGTTTTGGAAAAAATCAGCCTAAATGCAGCAAATAATTTTTTTTGCAATATCCACTGAAGCTGTGCAGGTCGATTTTTTCAAAAAACATTTTAAGGTAGAAATGGATAAATAACTGTTAGCTCTAGCTTATGGTGCAGTAAGCTCTGGGGAGCTTTCGAACTCACACTATGAGGCTAGGAACACTTGCAAGTTAGCCTCGTGTACAGAGAATTGCTAAGAAAGCTTTTGGCAGGTTATTCATTTATTGCAGGAGAAATAATGAGTCGAACTAGTTCACTTACTTTTCATAATCTGAGTACCTGTGCAATTCTCGCCATATAACTTGAGCATAGTCTGTCAAAGGGGCCTAAAAGAAGCCCAGCTAACTTCTTTCAATCCTCCAGCAACAGGATTTGTTTATAGTATAGCGGAGACATGTGGTAATAGATAAGACATGCCCCCTGGCCTTGGCAACTCGTTTATGTAGCGTTTTCTCGAAATCAGCAATATTAAATTGGATAAAAATAATGAATTGTTGTTGTGCGTAGGGTGAAGACGGCTTGTGCTATAGCTTCCAGATTTGGAGTATGCCTGTCCGGAGCCTGTGCAACCTACTGGTGCAAAAATATGAAAAACATGAAATGCTACGTTTAGGCCAATTTTCCCAAAACTGGTCACAAATGTGTCCAGTCTACTGGATCCAGTTCAAGCATTAAGAAAGGCACAAGTGTAAAGGTCAAAATAGCAGACTTAATCCTGCCCATAACTCTATACTCAGAGGATATGACCTATGTATGTATATATTTATATATCCAGTCTTGATTGGTCTAGTTTATTTATCAGCTTTGATTACTGCGATTTAGAGAGAGCAAGATAACGGACTAAGTAAATATTCCAATATTTTACCATGGATCAACATTTTTGAAGACATGTTACACAACTGACCACTTTTCTTATTTAGTGGAAAGTCTTGTTATGTGGCCTTCTCTTATATCAGCACCTCCTTAAGTAGCTCTAGTGTGTTGATTTTAATTAAGTGTACTTTATGTCAAAATCCAATTAGTAGAAATGGCATTTCTATTTTGCAGAGAAAGTTTTATCCTAATGTACAATAACTGTATTCATAATTGCAAACACTTACAGTAAATGAGTTGAGGCTTTGTCCTAGAGACGAGATGATGGTGTTCAAGTAAATCCAATAGATTGTCTGAATTGTTTGTGGCAAATCTAACATCAGCCACCTGTATGTATACAAATAGAATTCATTCCTAATATACTGTACCTCAAAATTCAAATGCCTTTAAACTCATGAAATAGTTTTTATAAAGCAAGAAAACGTCAATTATTATTAATTTTTTTTGGAAAATAAGAATAAAGAGTTAATTATAATAATATTTTATTTTTGAATGCAAATTTTACTTACCTCAGACAATCTGGGAGAAAATTCTTGAGTTATTATTGTTGAAAAATTTGGCCATCCATCACTGTAAATGTGACCTCTCATCATTCCGTCTCTCATTTCTCTTACTACTTGATACATCTGAAGAAGTAAGGAATAGTAGGATATGAATACTGGTGAAAATTACAGTCTTTACACGGGCCATACAAAATCAGAAATGTAAGAGGGAGAGAAGAGAAGGCATGTATAATCACTGGGTTATAGTAGTCATCTTGTCTGTCGTCTGTCCGTATTTCTGTCTGTCTATCACAATCAGATTTGGAGATTACGGACTATTAGCTGTTGATTTAGGTATGAAGTTACTCAGTATGATGATTTATGACCTTTAATTGTGCTACATTTTTAATTTCAGGCTAATTTTTGAGAAAACGAGAAGTTGTCAGCTCCGCATAGGTACTAGCTTTGTGGGTAACGACCACTATTGTCATGTCGTAATCATGTAAACAAATAATTTCTTGCTGTTGTTTTTGCTTTTAGTTGTTGTTTTTTATACTGGAAAGTCAATGGAGTGCTGGGAGTGGAGGTGGCATTGAAAATATGTACTGGTGAGTGTCTCTGGCCATTTCTTCTCTTATGAAGACAGCATTTACGTGTACTGTCCTAATTGCTCTTGTTGTGGATCAACTTTAAGACCTGGTATAGCTGCCACCTGAAAACTACCTCTCCTACTCAGCAGGTAAAAGCTATAGCAGGAAATATGTACCAGCCCAAGGCAATGAAGTTCAACCTAGCTTTTCCCTTGGACAGATTGACAGTTTTTGGCTTGACTATAATTTAGCTCAAGGTAATTCTATCAAAAAGGAAAAGGTGTAGTACATAAATAGGTAAGCATGGGATGTGTGGATGGTGTAATGTACATTCCAAGAAGTTAGAACAATAGAGTGGCATGTTGTAGCTAAATGAACTATGAGTGGACTAATTAAATGAATGAGGTGCAGATAAACAAGTGAAAGATTAATGAATAAATGAAAAGGAAGTACAATAAACAATAAGTCTAATAAGTTTGATGAATGTGGTAGAGCATTCTACCACAGCTCTAGCTATATTAATACCTATTCTTTTGGTCTGAGATGATTTTATAGCTAGCTAGTGTATAGTCGCGCCAAGGGTTTGCACCTTTGGTGCTTCAGTTTTCTTGTACCAGACCACAATTTGCCCCATTCAAAATTCATACTAAATGATATAAACTTACTATATTCCATTTAATGCCATATCTTTGTTGTATATGATACAGTACCTCTTCATAAGATTTTAATAGCCTCATTTGGTTTGCTATAAAAAAATAAACAATTGTATTTTATGTAATTTCCACTTTTTGTACTCCTTTACCTCTTTGATAAGAGAAATTATACGATCAGTGAGTTTCTACTATACAGGATTCTTTAAAATTGAGATCATCACCACACTTAGCTATAAAATGCTCAAGTGGTCCATTGTGGTGCAAAAATTATTCTCATATCATGTATAGACATGGCCCAAAACATTGAACTCAAAATTAAAAGTTTGGATGCTTCTATACATATTTACAGCTATTCATGCAGCAAAATTCACTTCCTGTTGTGGGCATGGCTTCGTGATGACGCAGACGGTTTCCTGTCTAGGCTTTTTAGGCTTAGATAGGCTGGAACTATGGCTTTTCAGACTTGGACTAATGGCTTTTAGGCTTCAGCTATGGCTTTTAGCCTGGGAGTATAATGGGATTATGGCTTTTAAGTTGAAATATGGCTTTTTAGGCTAAGACTATGGCTTTTTAGGCTTAGACTATGACTTTATAGCTGGGACTATGACATTTTAGGCTTAAACTTGGCTCTTTAGGGGAACTGTGGCCTTATAGGGTTGAACAATTATTGATTTTTATGCTGGGACGGGTTCTGAATAGTTAAGAATGATTCTGGCAGCCATAGCAGTGCACGGAGTAATTTCAACAGCCTTGGCAGTTCAGAAACCTTCAGTTTTTAAAGTATGAATCGTCTATATATTTTTTATTCTGGAAGAACTTCTGATCATGAAGTTCATTCATTATGTATGAACCAGTACTGACAAAAACAGATATCTGGATGAGACAGTGATTTTGATGGAGGTGTTTCACCTAAGCATTCTAGATTGGTAGGCTACCACAAAACAATTTCTGACTAGAATATCTGCTGTACAGATTTCCCGGACATCCAGATATGACAAGGTATCCTCTTTTAGAGTATTGACCGTTAATTCTCACAAAGCAACAAACCCTCCCACTTCAATTTTATGTGCTCAGACTGGCCTTAAATAATTTTATTGCCTAGCTTCTACATGACAAATCAGGAACTTAAACCCAATGTACACCCAAATTGGAGATAGAAATGTATGTACTTTTAACTTTATTACAGAATAAGAAGGTAACACAATGTGAACATAATTTGCTGGCACCAAAAGGTGAACTGATGATCTTTCTGGAATATATAAGTTATAAAAGTCATAAACTGAACTAAGCAGTTATATATGACTTACTCATTCGTATCTCCTTCATTTCCTTCATTTACTTCATAGTGTTGTTTGTAATAAGGTGTTTGCAGCACCCAATGGTCCAAACAGATGCTTGAAACCTCACTTACTCTGATAATGCTTTAGCTATATATGTCTGGTAAATCTCAGCACCAGATACACCCTGTTGCATTATGCATTATTATGTAATTTACACAAACACCTAAGAAAGCATTAACAACTATAGTCTAGTCAAGTATTTGGTGTTAGCCTATACCAATCTAGATGCCTGGGTGAAGCATTTCCATCAGAATCTTTATCTCATGCAGACTATGGCATAATAGGCTAGGATTCTGATGTTCTGGCAGCCATAGCAGTACAGGGAGTAATTCCAACAGCCATAGTAGTTCTTTTGAGGTTACAAGTCATCTATTCTGGAAGAAATTCTGATCATGAATGGACAAACTTCAAAAGCCGCATATCTGTACGCATTACAGCAACTTAGCCAAAAGCTGGGAAACATTGTTATAAGTCGTGAGCATCTTAACAGAAGACAAAACAAGAACTACTATGGCTGTTGGAATTACTCCCTGTACTGCTATGGCTGCCAGAACATCAGAATCCTAGCCTATTATGCCATAGTCCTAGCCTAAAAAAGCCATAGTAGTTGCCTAAAAAGCCAGTCTAGTCCAAGCCTAAAATCTACAATTCCAATCAATTATAGTCTCCGTCTATCCTGTTTCCACACTCGCAACCTAAGCTAATCGCGATAGAAATGCAGCAATCTGAGAAGAAGCCGCTCATTGTTTACAAAATTCTTAATGAAGACAGTCCGCGTGATCAATTGAGCCGAACCGCGTGACTAAAAGCGGGCGCGTTTTGAGCGGGAAACCTGTGTTTTTTTCTATTTCCATAGATTCTTGTATCGAGTTTTGGAATAGCATTTCCTCTCAGGTTTTGGAGTATACTGAGGGAATGTTTTTAACCGCTTCCTAGGAAATACGAAGAAAACCAAAGACAATTATCTAAACTGGTTTACCATAATTCCAGTTGGTGTAAGATCCTCTCAACACCCATAACACGTCGTATAATAAGAGAATATCTTACATAATTATATACATACGTGAAACAAACGTCAATAACCCTTTCTGAATTAGTCAAAATCTTACTTTACTCTATAATTGTTATTTATTCTAAGACCTAACCTACTATAAATTATTTTTAGTTTTGATATTTTCCTAAAAATAAAGAGGTGTGAGCTTTCAAAGCCCCTTGGTTACACATGGTAATGGTTTTCATCACTCTAAAGATGTGTATTTTAATCTTTATTGATTAGAAACACTGATAATAATTCACTCAGTGCATGCATGAAGACTTTTCACTTCCATTGTACAGGCAAATAATTACTTTTTTTTAAATAAATATCATAATAAGTTCAGTCATTTAAAATAAATAGGTCATTACACAGTTGAAAAACACTTCACCAAATTAGTTAGTTTTTCTATCATGTAAAACTATAAACCTCATCAGGAATATTTGTTTGGCCTACTCAAGACTATTGACCTATTTGACCACTCACAACCCTAAAGGCTAATTATATTTTTTGTGTGCTTGTTTCTCAAGAGTAATACTTGAAAAATTGCACAACAGATTAGGAATTTCATAATTTCTTTCTCAGCCTTCTTTTACTCATTAGATATACTCTCTCTTTCACTGGCTTTTTAAACAATACAGAAGTAATCGCCACCGGGAATCGAACCGCTTGTTTAATTACAACAACCAGCCAGCAAATAAACACTCCAATTGGTAAAAGAAGGTTGAGAATGAAATTATGAAGTGATAAATTAGTGGAGTAAAAAAAATTCACGACAAAAAAAATCTTTGAAAAAAGATAATTTTTGTTGGTCCGTTGAGAGTGAGACTATAGTTGCCCATTCAAAAATGTGTGGGAAAAATCGCTGTTCAATTGAAATCGCACGGGGAAAGTGAAATAGCGCGTAACTAATTGAAATACCTCGGTAACTAAGTGGAAACTTAGTGAAATACCTCGGTAGCTAAGTGAAATAGTACGGGTAAGTGCGCAAGCGTAGAGCGTTAACCTTGGAAACGTACAGTTCGAGTAGTTGCTAATTGGGGACAATGTTTTTCTTTACCACAGAACCTCTACCCATATTAGACGGAATGTTTTACAACAAATTAGGAGGAGTCGTACGTTGAAAACAAAGTTTCAGCGGGAGCTAATCCTGAAATAAGGATATAGTGAGTGGACGATACAGTGTAGCTAAAATTGCAAAAGACTTTTTTTTTAAAGCTGGCCTACTATTAGCGAGTGATAGCACGTTCTATTTCAATCACTTTACTCGTGCTAGCACGGTTACCCGTGCTATTACTCATACAAATACAGAATTGGAGTGTTTGTTTGCCAGCTGGTTGTCGTAGTTCAGTGGCAGAGTGCTTGTGTGTTAAGAAAGCGGTCCTGGGTTTAATTCCCAGTGGCAACCAAATATTTTTATTTCTGTACTGTTTAAAAAGCCTATGAGAGAGAGAGAGAATACACGTACATCTGTAATAGGATAAGGAATTAGATGTATTCTCTCTTTTTTACAACCTTTTTTTTAAACAATACTGGATTAAAAATATTTGGTTGACATCAGAAATCGAACCCAGGACCGCTTGCTTAATGCACAAGTGCTCTGCCGCTGAGCTATGACAACCAGCCTGCAAACAAACACTCCAATTCTGTAATTATACTGTTAAGTAGTACTGCTATCCCACAGTCTCACTTTCAACAGACCAACACAAATTATCTTTTTTCAAAGATTCTTTTTATCTGTTGAATTTTTTATTCCACTAATTTATCACTTCACAATTTCACAAGTAAAATTTGTATACTCACATGAGCGCGCGTGATTCTAAATGGTGTCTAAATCATTAAATGGGCATGGCCGTATACAAGGAGTCACTGTAGCCTGCCTTTTGTCTCGTTTTCTCGAAAACTTTAGCAACTCTGATAGCACGCTGTATATCTTTTTCAGTTAAATTTAGCTGCGTCAGTGGCAAACAGTACCTTTCTTTCTTTCTCTATTAGAGCCCGATTATATTGAAAACTTTAATTACAGAAGTAGCTAATACCAGAGATAAATTAAAAAAACCCAACAACTATCTGCAGTCTCAAGTTTCATTTCACCTCACTGTATATGAAGGAGAATTCAGTGAATATGGCTATAAGTCCTCAACTTAAAAACAACAACAGAAACAAAACAAAAACAAAAAACAAGAAGAATAACAACTAATAGGCCAAAAAATGTGTTCCTTCGAAATAATCTATCTTGGTGTTAGCTAACTTCTTCATTCAGCTAATAGCTAAGTCCAATAAAATTTGCTTACTCCTACCTTTGATTAAAATAAACGGAAAGACTGAGCTGTACTTAGCTACTGTTTGGATCGTATTTGTTGAATTGGAAACGCCCAAGGTAGCACACAGCATAGTCAGCCAATCACAATAGTTACATTACACTGAGTGTTTATTGCTAAGTCAGACAGGTTGACTAAGAACTAATTATTCTAGCTACCCTTAATAATATTAGATAAGGCTCACCTTTTTTCAGTACACTAACTCTCACTGCTGCGTCCAACACCAATACTCTGGGTGCGGTGTGGTATTAGCACACAACATAATATGTAGTTCAAAAGGAATGTAATAAGCTAAGTGGTTGAAACCTTATGTAAACATAAAAATACCGCATACGAGAAAAGCCTCAATGCCTAAATGGTACTGTGAGAGTAGTCTCGCAAGCCTAGCTCTTCCACGCGCTTCTCTGTACGGGGGTCTGGCTTGTGAGACTACTACTGTGAGAGAGAAGGTGGCTATAAAGGTGTGCCATAACTGCCTTATGGTACTTATTGGCACGCTATAAGGTACAACATCCTAGCTTATTCTCCTATCTTATAACAGACATTATTACTGTCACAAAATTGCCTGTTTCTTCTGTCAATATCAAAGGGCAAAGCTTTCTTCTATATCTACCATTTTACAAGTATTACTAGTCCTGCAGCCCTGTCATGAATCCTAGTGTGTCTGGCACCAAATCTGCAGTAAGTTCCACTGGCCCATTATTTTAGTACGTGGATTGGGACCACGAAAAAGAGCTGATAAAGTGGCTGAGGAGCCCTAAATTACTGACAACCACTACCAGAACCGCAACTTCCCCCTCAGATCTGGAGGGTATTGATTAATCCTGCAACTCTTACCTTGAAAACTCCCTTGGCTCACTGCCAGCTCTCTCATGCCCTGGAGGCAGTGAACCATTTGGTTAGTTGTTTTGGTCATAACCCATTATTCCCACATATTAATGTCAATTAATGTTTACCACAATTACGTACACCTACTTACCTTGTCATCCCTCCCCAGCTGCTCTCCTCTAGTAGCTGAGTCTTTTTTGGCTC
>WLWI01003930.1_pt1 | contig 12657 bp, 11 predicted proteins | sample 6701501 | NCBI WGS metagenome assembly WLWI01 (sample SAMN12718690, study PRJNA515312) | sponge metagenome | isolation source: marine sponge | host: Mycale hentscheli | place: New Zealand: South Island, Marlborough, Capsize Point | collected 2014-11-01
GATGGCTCAACATTCAATACTAAAGCCTGAAAAACCGGCTTTGGCTTCGTTCGCTACGCTCACTTCGCCTAAGCCAAACGAACATCGCTAAAGAAATAAATTACAGACCTCAGGGTACACTACCAAAGGCCAGGGCAACAAGAAACACATTTTTGACTTCCAGAATACACCGCATCAAGTTTCCACTCATCTACCCGTAATGGCACTCCCGCCAACGAAGTGACAGCATCCACGATAACAAGTGCCCCATTGTTATGAGCAACTTCAGAGAGCTCTTGTGCATCAGATAAAACGCCAGTAGACGTTTCTGCATGAACAAATGCCAGCGTCACAACGCCAGAGTTTGCATTAAACGCCTGTTTCACCTTATCGATGCTAACGGGGCAACCCCAGTCATCTTCGATCACGATGGCCTCACCGCCACACCGCTCCACATTTTCTTTCATACGATGGCCAAATACCCCATTAATGCAAACAATGACCTTATCACCAGGTTCAACAAGGTTAGCAAAGCAAGCCTCCATACCCGCAGAGCCTGGGGCGCTAACTGGCATCGTCATATTATTATTGGTTTGAAAAGTATATTGCAGCAACTGCTTAATCTCATCCATAAGTCCAACGAAGGCTGGGTCAAGATGTCCGATCGTGGACTTGGCATTCGCCTTCAGCACCCGTTCATGAACCATGGTTGGACCAGGTCCCATTAGCAATCGTTTGGGTGGTATAAATGATTGAAACATAATGAATTTTCTAAGGGAAATTGAAATTTGATCCTAGTTCCGATGCCCTACATTCACAATCATGATGATTTAGGAAGAGGATAATAAAACTTGATTATCTGTATACGACACTTAATATAAACTCAGTCGAGTGAGGGTTTCGTTTTTGCTAGAATCTACCGCGGCTTTTTGGTCACCCAGATTCCGTTTCTTTCATGGACCATCTAGTTCAACAATCAAGCCCAAATACGACTATTGGGCACAACCATCGGGCACATATATAATATGAAGATATTGCTTGCGGATAGCTTTCCACAAACTCATGCAACCAAATTGGCTGATACCGGCCATCACATCACATCAGAGCCCTCATTGGATGCGGACACACTGACCGGCGCCATTGACGATCACGATATCCTCGTTGTCAGGAGCACAAAGGTCACTGCCGCGACGTTGGACGCCACGAGTAATTTGAAGTTAATCATTCGAGCAGGAGCGGGAACTAATACGATCGATAAGGCTTACGCCGCAGAAAAAGGGATTAGCGTTTGTAATGTTCCTGGCGCTAATTCTATCGCTGTGGCCGAATTGGTAATGGGACTGATTATTTCCATCGACCGAAATATCCATGAAAACGTTGGTGATTTAAGAAACGATGCATGGAACAAGAAAAAATACGCCCAGTCTCGAGGCCTCTATGGGCAGAAAATAGGGATCCTCGGTCTAGGGGCCATTGGCCTAGCGGTGGCTGAACGCGCAAAAGCTTTTGGCATTGATGCCTATTCGGTGGCTAAGACGGGTCGATCCAGTGCGAATGAAGAGCGGATTTTAGCTGCAGGCGTCACCCAACTCGATTCCCTTGATGATGTACTTCAGATTTGCGATATTGTTTCGATTCATATGCCATCGACATCACAAACCCAACGCATGGTTAATGCAGACTTTCTTTCAAAGATGAAGGACGGCGCTATGCTCATTAACTCATCTCGAGGAGATCTTGTCGACGAGGCCGCATTAATCGAGGCGATGAATACCAAAGGTATTAAAGCGGGTTTAGATGTCTATGATAACGAGCCGTCCTCTGGGCAGTGTACATTTCACTCTGAGATTGCGAAACATCCCAATGTCTGCGGCACTCATCACATCGGCGCATCCACGGAACAGGCTCAAACCGCAGTAGCAGACGGAGTGCTTCGTGTTATCGAATCCTTTGAGAACAATCAATTGATTTTTTGTGTAAACGATTAATCGAAACAACACTATCAGAACTTACAAAATAATGTTTAACACACTCTCTTTTCTGTGATAAACATCAGATAATTTACTTTTAAAAGATCATCAAATGACGAACCGTAAACATAACTTTAGTGCCGGCCCCTGTACCCTACCCCTCGAAGTATTAGAAGAAGCTCAACACGAGTTCGTTGACTATCAAGGCGCTGGAATGTCGCTAATCGAAATGAGTCATCGAGGCGCCCATTTTGATACGGTTGCGAATGAAGCCATGAGTTTGGCGATGGAAGTATTTGAAGTTCCGGATGACTTTAGTGTGCTTTTTCTACAAGGCGGCGCCATCCTACAATTTTCAATGATCCCCATGAACTTATTGCACAATGGTCAAAAAGGTGCGTATGTGAATTCGGGCACGTGGGCCAAAGGCGCGATCACCGATGCAAAACAATACGGCGAGGTGTACACAGCTTGGGATGGTGCGGAAACTAACTATACCCGTATGCCTTCCACAGAAGATCTGCAGATGCAGGATAACACCCGCTATCTTCATATCACGACCAACGAAACCATTGGCGGCATTCGATTCGCTGATTGGCCTGAAGTAGATGTCCCAATGATCGGTGATATGTCATCAGAGTACATGGCTCGCCCAATCCCATGGGATAAATTCGACATGATTTATGGTGGGGCTCAAAAAAATCTTGGGCCAGCGGGTATGGCAGTCGTCTTCATTCGCAAATCCATTCTTGAACATACAAACCAGAATATTGGTCGATATCTGCGATACGATATTCAAGAGTCCAAAGGATCAATGTTCAACACGCCCCCTGTGTTTCCTATTTACATGTTCGGCAAAGTGCTGAAATGGATGAAAAAGGAAGGTGGCCTAGCTTCTATGGAAGCCAACGCAAGTAAAAAATCATCCACGTTGTATACCGCGATCGATCAAAGTGGCGGATACTACAACTGCCCAGTCGAAGTGGCCTCCCGATCGCATATGAATGTCGTCTTTCGTCTGCCCAGTGAAGACTTGGAGAAAAAATTCCTTTCAGAAAGCGTGAACGAAGGCCTACTTAATTTGAAAGGACATCGCAGTGTTGGAGGATGTAGAGCAAGTATCTATAACGCCTTACCATATGAAAGTGTGATTGCCCTCACTCAATTCATGGACACCTTCAAAGCCGCCAATAGTTAAGGAAACTCTGCATAAGGGCTAATCGACTTTAAGGGTTAAAGTAGGCGAGATCTAGGCATAAACGCGGGTAATAGCAGAGTTATTGCGATTTGTGAGGATGAAAACACCTACTTTAAACTCAAATTAGTTGGTCGTGACTTATTCAAAAGTTCCTTAAGGTACTTTAGCGACACCATGCTCTCATCGTCACAACGAGCAATGGATTTTATAATAATAACAATCGTTTAATCGCGTCATAAAATGCCGACAGTAAAAGCGTTCGATGGATACCTGGTTAAATCCAGTTGTGCCAATCAGGTTGTGTCACCGGCCTATGATTCCGTTTCCCCTGCTCAACGTAGAGCTTTTGCGGACGAGAATCCCGATAACTTCCTAAACACCATGAGGCTGTTGGAAGATTTCCATCCCGACTGTCAACCTACACAGGATGAACTACTCGCACTTAATAGACGAAACCTCGAAAGGTTACTTACCGGCGAGTTTTTTGATGAATTAGATGAGCCCTGCCTTTTTGTTTATCAGTTAGTTACCGGAGAACATATTCAAACTGGCTTGGTTTGTGAAGTTAGTGTAGAAGAATACGAGCAAAACCGCCTTCGTAAGCATGAAAACACTCGAAGCGATAAGGAAGACCTCCTTGCCGATTACCAAAAGGTAGTAGGGGCATCATCTAGCCCAATCTGCCTGACTTATAATCAAAATAATGGGATTGACCAAGCGATTAATTTGCAAACAGAGCGTGAGCCTAATCTGGAATTTGTTTCCGAAGATAATGTCATACAAAAAATCTGGTGTGTAAAAGGTCAGGAACAAGAAGCATTCGTCAAACTCTTTGAATCAGTTGATATTACTTATCTCACTGATGGACATCATCGAGCCGCCTCTGGCCGTCGTTATGCAGAAATTATGAGGGAAGAAAAAGGAAATCTCGGGGACGAGCCCTATAATCAACTATTAGTTGCGCTCTTTCCCGACACCCAACTAAATCTTCTACCCTTCCACCGTTGCGTAAAGGATAGCAACGGTTTAACCGAACCCGAGCTCCTTGAAGCACTCAAACAGAATTTCTCTGTTTCCAAGTTGGGAAAAATTGAGTTTTTTGAACCCCGTCAGCACGGGGAATTTGGCATGTTATTCAACGACAAATGGTTTCAATTAAACATTAAGCCAGGCAAGGCTCAGTCAGTCCATCCTGTTAACTCACTGGATGTTAGCGTCCTTCAATCTTCTATTCTTGACCCTATTCTTGGCATAACAGACATCCGAAGCGATTCCCGGCTGGATTATATTGCCGGGGTCGGCGGCGCAGAAAGCATTCACCAAAAAATGAATGAGGGATGGGAGATAGTCTTCACTTGCTATGCTACTTCCATTGATCAGTTGATGGACGTCGCTGACGCGGATGAGCTGATGCCTCCCAAGTCCACCTACTTTGACCCAAAACCCCGATCAGGCATTTTTGTTCGCCTGAAATAGTAGAAACTCGGCCATTGTTGCATCAAAAATGAACCTAAAGAAAGACAGTTAGAACAGAGCTTGCCAAAAGAGAGCAGATCCGTGTTAAGTTGATCAGGAACGGCGCTCTTCGTAATGAATTCGTCAACCTACTATACCGACGTTCTGCCCTTTGTCACTCGCTCGTTTCCCCCAAGATCACGATGGGTCTGGATCGAATCGAAACCCGAATCAAGCAGTATTCGACGAACCTCTTTCGCCTGGTCGAAGCCGTGTTCCAATATGATCCACCCGTTGGGAGATAAGAATTCCGCGGATCCATAAATGATTTTTTTCAAATCCGCATAACCCTCTTCATCAGAAACCAACGCCATTATCGGCTCAAAGCGAACGTCGCCTCTATCAAGATGAATATCATCTTTACGGATATAAGGTGGATTTGAAATAATGATGTCAAATTTGCTTTGCTCATAGCACGTTCCTTTTAATGGTTGATACCAGCATCCCTGAACGAATTGAACATTCGCGAGCGCTAGTTTACGCTGATTCACTTCAGCAACCCTCAACGCGGCTTGGGATATATCCACACCAACGATCTCCCAATTTGGCAACTCAGAAGCAGCAGCTAGTGCAATGGCACCACTTCCCGTACCCAAATCAAGAACTCTCGACAAGTGAGTGCCACCCAAACTCTCACTGACAGAGAGAAGCGTTTCCACTATTAGCTCCGTGTCATGGCGAGGAATCAATACATCTTCATTGACAGTTAAATCTAACGACCAAAACTCTCTAGAGCCGGTAAGATATGCAATTGGGTGGCCCTTTTTTCGCAAATTCACCAAATTCTCGAAGGTAGCAGCCTCAAACTGACGGATAAATTCCTCGCCATGCGCGTACAAAAACGCCGTATTTTTCCCCGTCACGAAACAAAGCAGCGTATTGGCATCGATGGACGCGGAATCGCTGCTCGCCAGCTCACGCCTAGACCAAATTAACAATTGATCAATTGTCATTAAAACCAAATCACCAGGAGAACGACTGGTGGACACCTAATTCCCTGCTTTGTCACAAAATAATGTGGAATTCGCCCTTAGCCAAAACACTAAAATAGGAGAACCCGTGAAAAGTTGGGCAACCTGGGACATCAACGATCAGGCATTGTTCATGGCTGCTAGCAAGTCTGCTTGGTGCTCGGATATTAAGGGTTCTATCACTTGATCCACTTGTCCTGAAAGAATTTCATCCAGTTTATAAAGAGTAAGATTAATACGATGGTCGGTCACCCGTCCCTGTGGGTAATTGTATGTACGTATTCGTTCTGATCGATCACCACTACCAACCAATGATTTTCGTGTACTGGCCTGCTCTTCCTGTTGCTGACGGGTTTCGGCTTCCAGCAGTCGGGACTTCAATACCGACATGGCCCGTGCTCGGTTTTTATGCTGAGAACGTTCATCCTGACATTCGACAACTACTCCCGTCGGCAAGTGGGTAAGCCTTATCGCTGAATCCGTTTTATTGATATGCTGGCCACCGGCGCCCGATGCTCGAAAAGTATCAACGCGAAGATCCGCAGGATTAATTTCGATTTCGTCCATTTCGTCCGCCTCTGGCATCACCGCCACGGTACAGGCTGACGTATGGATTCGACCTTGAGATTCAGTCTCCGGAACTCGTTGAACCCGGTGTGCGCCCGATTCGAACTTCAACCGAGAATAAGCGCCTTGGCCTGCAATTCGACTGATAATTTCTTTAAAGCCGCCATGATCGCCTTCACTAGAACTCATCACTTCCACTTTCCAACGATGAGACTCTGCATAGGCGTTATACATTTTAAACAAATTACCGACAAAAATTGCGGCCTCATCTCCGCCTGTTCCTGCTCGTATTTCCAAAAATACGTTACGCGAATCATTTGGGTCTTTAGGTAGCAGTAATTTTCTTAACACTTCCTGGTTTTCTAAGATTTTCAGCTCCAATGCTGGCAGTTCTTCTCTCGCCATGTCTCTGATAGAGGTATCTGAATCCTCCAGCATTGCACGAGTCTCACTCAGCTCTTCATCCAATTCCTGGTAGTGCGCAAAAGTTTCCACGATTGGCTCAATTTCGGCGGATTCAATGGACAATTTCCTGAACTGGTCTTGTTTGGCTATGACATCGGGATCAGATAATAAGACATTGATTTCCTCATGTCGGTCAGTGACTTGAAGAAGCTTTTCTTTAGTGGACAGATTCATAATAGTTTTGCAAACGAATATCAAATCAAAATTCTGTGCGGATGAACATCTACTCGATAAATCCAATCAACATAAGCAATACTCAGCACAATTGGACTCGGGAAAAAGAAACTACAGATCAAACAGCTTCCTAGCCGCAGACACAACATCCACGTTACCATCCACATCCGCCTGTTTCAGCACCTGACTCGGCTTATGGACAAACTTATTCGTCAAATCCCGAGCCAACTGCTCCACCACTTTGTTGGCGTCCGCTCCACTCCGAAGTTTTTTCAGTGCTTTTTCTAACTCGGAATCCTTCAGCGTATTGGCCTGGTCTCTCAATGACTTAATAGCCGGCACTGAGTCCAAAGACCGAACCCAACGCATAAACCACACCACCTGCAGGTCTATAATGGCTTCTGCCTCTTCCGCCGCTCGCAATCGCATCTCTCGGTTTTCTTCTATGACATTGCGCAAATCATCAACTGTATAGAGAAAGACATCTCGCAATTTTGCCACCGCTGCTTCGACATCTCGAGGCACAGCCAAATCGAGGATAAACATTGGTTTGTGTTTTCGACGGTCTAGTGCATTTTCAACCGCCCCTTTACCCAAAATCGGTAGTGTACTTGCCGTTGACGAGACGAGAATATCAGCTTCTTTTAGTCGTTCTGGTATCTCCGCCAATGAGATAGCTTCACAACCAAGTTCTGTAGCCAAGTTCTGCGCTTTCCCTATAGAACGATTCGCGATAATAATGTGCTTTATATGGCTCCGCTTAAGATGGCGCGCCACCAGTTCGATGGTTTCTCCCGCTCCAATCAACAACGCGGTCTGCTCAGAAATCGACTCAAATATTCGTTTCGCCAAACTCACACCGGCATAAGCCACAGAGACGGCATTCTCACCAATAGCAGTATCAGTTCTCACCTGCTTGGCGACAGTAAACGTATGTTGAAAAAGGCGATTCAACACCTTTCCAGTTGTACCGGCGTTGGATGCAGTTTGAAACGCGGTTTTCATCTGACCCAAGATTTGCGGCTCACCTAGCACCATGGAATCCAAACCGGACGCCACTCTAAAAGCGTGTTTTACCGCAGCTTCTCCAGGATACTGATAGACGCTATTAATCAATTCCTCTTTGCGAAACCCACTGTACTGTGAGAACCAGTCAACAATTCCGCTCTGGTTAACTTCATTGTTACCACAGTAAATCTCCGTCCGATTACAGGTAGACAATATCGCCGCTTCCCTAGCATAACCTGAGGAGGTGAGATCAGATAGCGCTTGGCTGATGGAATCCGGACCAAACGCTGCTTTTTCTCGAAGTTCAATCGAGGCAGTGTCATGATTAAGTCCAAGTGCCAAAAGTTGCATAATCGAGAAGCTTAGAACCAAAAAATTAAAATGCTGTCGTCAAAAATCTTGTGTCAGTAGTGCTCGCTGACCGGTAGCTAAAAAACAAAAGAAAAAAACTCCACATCTATTGGAGCGGCATCTATTGGAGCTGCCACGTTAGCTGTTCCTTTAATCCGACAACCTGAACGAATTCACACCACTATGGTGGTAGTATAATATTTATTCAATGTAAAATCTTCATCAATTGCCTCTTGTCAAAAGCCCAAGATAAAGACAATTCGTTCTCATTCAGAGAAAAAAACACCATCAACTTGCCCTAACTTGTCGCAGGAAATTTGATAGACTAGTTATATGTATTCAAGAAAAACTCAAGTGTCACCATCTTATTGCCGACCGATAAATCAGAGTATGAGAACCGTAGTCAAGTTAATGGTACTCACCTTATCTGTTCTATCTCTAAGTGCATGCTCAACCGGCACCGTCACTCAAGATACTACGTCCACGGCACCACTTTCACCCCAGAATCAACAGCCCAATGGGGAGGTGAACACTGACATAAATGAACCACCTGAGACAGCCGTCTCCACCGAGTTAAATGAAGAATTGGGTGGAAAATTACTAGAAAACTTGCTGATCGCGAACATAGCATCTCGCCGTGGGAAATATGAGGCCGCTGCTTCGGCGTTGATGAGCGCTAGCTATTCATCACGAAATAGTCGAATTATCGCAGATGCGATTCAGTTTTCTTCCCTCAGTGGCAACTATGTGCAAATCATTGAACTGTCAAATCTGCTTAAAGAAGTCACGCCAGAAAATCCGGGAGTATTGCTGAGCGTAGCCAGCGCTCACTTTCAGCTTGGGAATCATGAAAAAGCGGTAGACGCACTCGCTGAGCTCATAGGAGGCACGAATCAACAGAGCATCAGTCAAAATACATTGCTTAATTCAGCAAGGCTACTAGTACAGCAAAAGAACGATGATGTTACCCAACTGTTTTTCCAGCTCGCAGAGCACAGTAACGAAGATGCTAATCTAAATTTCGTCGCCGCAATTGTCGCATCAAACACCAAAGAGCACATGGATAAAGTGACAATGTTTATCGATCAGGTCCTCAAAATCAGTTCGCATTGGGAACAGGCTGCCATCATCAAATTCAACAGCTTGCTTTTAAGCGATCAAGCAAAAGCACAAGCTTTTGCAGAAAATTTTCTGGTCGCCTCTCCATCCGCTAATCAACTTCGACTGGCGCTGTCGCGACAGCTGTTGCAAAACCACCAACTAGATCTGGCCTCGAAAGAGCTACAGATTATCTTAAAGCAGGATCCGGATTCGGCTGAAGCCCTATTCACCAGCGGACTCATCTATATCGAAACTGATGAGTTAGATAGAGCGAAAGTAGCCTTTAAAAGGCTATTGGAAGGCTTTCCACAACACAATCAGTCCAAAATCTATTTAGCTGAAATTGCTAATCGTGAGGAAAAGTATCTAGAAGCAATTGTCTATCTGCAGCAAGTCGATGGGCAACAATACATTGATGCCCAAATCTCACTGTCTCGAGCACTTGTTAAACTCAAGGGAGTTGACGCTGGCATTGAACACTTGCAAAAAACCGGAGCCAGAACGGAAGAAGACAAGATAAAGTTGATTCTGGAACAGGATTCAATACTAAGAGCAGGAAAGCTCCTTGATCGATTGAAGCGCTTTCTTGATGATAGCCTGAAGCAATTCCCAAATCAGCCTGATTTACTCTACAACAGGGGGCTGCTCGCCGCTGAGCTAAACTTACTGGATTTACACGAACGCGATTTAAAGAGACTCATCGACCTTCAACCCGATAATGCACATGCCTATAACGCATTAGGTTATACCTTAGCCGACAAAACGGGTAGGCTAGAAGAGGCTATGGCACTTATTCGCAAGGCGAACACACTACTGCCAGACAATCCTTTTATCCTCGATAGCTTAGGATGGGTCTTTTTTAGACAAGGTAATAATGAGGAAGCGATTAAGTATCTCAGACAAGCCATAGCAATTAATTCAGACCCGGAAATTGCAGCACATCTCGGTGAAGTATTATGGGTTACTGGCGATAGAAAAGAAGCAGAAAAAGTCTGGATGGAGGCAAAGAAAGCAAACAAAGATAATCCAGTATTACGAGAAACCATTGAGCGTTTAGCCACAGAACAGCAGAGCTAACACTTAAAAACCCACAGATTACTCCAAAAGGCAGTTCTCATAACACGGCTATCAAAAACGGACGGGTAGGTCAGGCGATGTCTGGGGCCAACGTATCCAGTTTAATTAAGCAGCACACACTTCTCAACAAGCCAATCCACCTTCCCATGTCCACTTCACCTAGTTTTCGCTTACTTATACTAAGCGTTTTAATACTTTCGGGATGCGCACCGCGAATCGCGGTCATTCCTAGCACTGATAATCTAGCATTGGATTCTTGGCGACAACATCAAGCACAAGTTGCTAATATTGATAGCTGGGAGCTCAAGGGAAAAATTGGGGTTAAAACAGCCAATAAAGGTGGAACGGCGACACTAAAATGGACATACTCCTATGCAGATCAATACATCGAGCTTTATGGCCCATTTGGTGGAGGCCGCGTAGTTATCACGGCTAAACCTGGAAAGGCGACACTTAAAGATACCAAAGGAAAATCAATTGAAGGTGAAACCCCTCAGGATGTATTGTATCAACGCTTAGGATGGCAGGTGCCTTTTGACCGCCTCGTTATGTGGTCTCGGGGGCTTCCAAACCCTGATGCAACAGATCTCGAATTTGATAGTCGAGGATACGTCCAAGCCATGAACGAGGATATCTGGCATGTTGAATATCAAGAATATCAAATCGCTGACACCGCCAATGCAAGTCATACGCTTCCCAGAAAACTAACTATTACTGCACTACCTGGTGCTATTGAAATTTACGATGACGAGGACAATTATCTTGGCGACCATCTCAGCGTAAAAGTAATCTTGAAAAAATGGTGGGACATTAAATCCAATGCCGATTAACTCCGATTTCACCAAAACGTTTTCAGCTCCCGCCAAAATCAACCTCTTTCTCCATGTCCTCGGACAACGTCCAAATGGCTACCATGAAATAGAAACTGTTTTCCAGTTTTTAGAACTCGAAGATCAGCTCACCTTTGAAATCACCGATGCCCCTAGCATTATTCGACAGAGCAATCATGATTATTGTAAGCCAGAAGACGATCTCATTATTAGAGCTGCTAACTCACTTAAGCGTTATGCCGATAAAAAAAGAAAGACAAGCAATAATAAAGGAGCAAAAATTAGCGTTTCGAAATGTATTCCACCTGGTTCTGGTCTAGGTGGGGGTAGCTCAAACGCCGCAACGACCCTGATAGCCCTTAACCATTTATGGGAAATCGGATTGAGTCGCAAACAACTCATTGAAATAGGAACACAATTAGGGGCCGATGTGCCAGTGTTCTTATACGGACAGTCCTGCTGGGCCACAGGCGTTGGCGAAAGGCTCACTTCACACACCCCTGCCGAAAACTGGTATTGCATCGCTATTCCAAACGTCCATGTTTCAACTCAGGAAATATTTTCTCATCCAGCACTCATTCGAAATCACCCCACCTTGGGCCTACCTTCAGCGCTAGATTGTTCCCTGATCGATACTGTAAACGACCTACAAGCAATCACCGCACTATTGTATCCAAAAGTGCAAGAAACACTGGATATACTCAATCAATACGGATCAGCCAGAATGAGTGGTAGCGGATCATCGGTGTTTGTCAGTTGTGGCTCTCATGACAAAGCGAAGGAAATCGTTGGGCAACTACCAAACCATATTACTGGCTTTGCCACGAGGAGTTTAAACAGGCATCCATTGATAAACTATTGATCAACTGCCCACTAAAAAGTTAACCAGCCCTAACCTATCACTAAATATGCAAGAAGGCAGCCAATCACAAGTAAAGTACATTAGATTCAAAGCTTTACAAGTACTTCCACTCAAGCCTATGCTTCAGCGCTACACCGTTTCACCCATCTTATGACGAGCAGCGTAAAGCGCAATTAAATCATAGGCAATCGTCGCACCGAGCAAAGCGGTAATCTCAGCACTATCATAGGGCGGCGACACTTCAACCACATCCATTCCAATCACGTTAATTCCACGTAGCGCCCGTAATGTCTGCAAAGCATGAGCTGAACTCAATCCGCCACAAACCGGTGTACCAGTTCCCGGTGCAAACGCTGGGTCGATACAATCAATGTTGAATGTCAGGTAGGTTTTTCGGTTTTGCAAAATTTCCTTAATACGAGACACTAGCTCATCCACAGAGTGTTGATGAACCCAATTCGCATCGGTAGTGTACCCTGAGGTCTGTAATTTATTTCTTTAGCGATGTTCGTTTGGCTTAGGCGAAGTGAGCGTAGCGAACGAAGCCAAAGCCGGTTTTTCTGGATTAGGTGTTGAATGTTGAGCCATC
>WLWI01003931.1_pt1 | contig 12655 bp, 5 predicted proteins | sample 6701501 | NCBI WGS metagenome assembly WLWI01 (sample SAMN12718690, study PRJNA515312) | sponge metagenome | isolation source: marine sponge | host: Mycale hentscheli | place: New Zealand: South Island, Marlborough, Capsize Point | collected 2014-11-01
GTCTATTATTTAAGTGAATTTTCACTTTTTTGTAGTTGTACTGGTTCTTATGAGGTGAATCTTCCTGCTATATCAGAGAGAGAGTCATCTGCCACTGGTCATTGTTCTAATGTGTTACAATCTGGTATATATCATAATATCCTCAAAATTATCAATTATTATTGAGTTGAAACTTAGTCAACTAATTGAACTGACGATAGTCTACAGTGACGAATGATGCATGCCCTAACAAAAGCATTAACATTATCAACTAATTCCTCTGGTATGAATTCATTTTATTCGCTATCTTTTATCAATATACTAGATATTTGGGATTACCATTACTTAACCAAACCTATTAATTATTTGGATGCAGATATTTTAAATGTAAATATTTTCGTAATAACTTTGCACTTGATACTAATGACATATAATAATTTATTTGTGAATGTTTTTTTAAAATAAATGTAGCAAATTATTCCACTTCCATTAGTGTATATATGTCTTGCTCAAATATCAAGATTGAGTACCCTTGATTAAAAATATATCTTTGAAATTACAGATTTATATAAGAATGGAAATATACCTATTTAGTGTTGTCATTGTTTATATAAACATCAATTCACATAGTTTATTGAATCTCAAAAAATACCTAATACTGTAATTGTGGGGTCACCCACAGAACTGTTGCAGGGATACCAGGTGGAGGAGCTGGGTGTGCCGTGACTGTGCGATGTAATTGTGGTCAGCTGCTACATCATCAGCTACCACACTGGTTTCACAGCTTTGGAACTAAAAATTCAGAACTAACTTTAGACACACGTGGAACCACTTTGAGCATGTGCACACACCTCTTTCTTTATATGTTTCACTATGTGGGTGGATGGCTATAAAATCCTGTAGTCACTCCACCCAGCTCCAGTTAGTCTCTGTCTTTCATGTTATCTGCACCATACCTTATTAGCTAATATTTAATTAACTTTTATTATAACTTCCTTGAATACTCTCGAGGCTAGTTGGGAAGTGATAGGACAGCTTTAGGTTGCTGATAGGAGAGCGCCACACTACCCATAGACCGCCACACTACCCATAGACCAATTCTGGTGGCAGTATACCCGGCTGGAACTTGGGATTTACACAGAGTCTCCAGCTGCTTAATAATCTTGCAAGGACTTGGTTCAATACCCCCACAGTAGTAAATAATAATGACGATATTTTGGTGACCTATATAATTACATCTGTAATAGCCCACTCCAATTCTACTCAAGCCTAAATTTTGATCAGGGAGTGAGGAGTATTAGTTTATTACGTATTAGTTTGAATATCGTTATGATTTAAGCAATCTAGTGGGAGTTTTTTTTAAGGAGAAAACGTTAAACAATAAATAAAATAGGTATAATTAATAGAAATTAATAATTAGTTATTTGTTATTTTTTCTTGAACTAATCAGTCAATATGTGGTCTTTAAGAACATTTATTGCACTATGGGTAGTATGGTTCAATATTAATTCATACAGATACATTCAAAATTTTATATAATTATTACAAAAGGCATGGCACTTAGGGTTACCACCAGTAACCCCCTTTGTTCTTGTTGCATTACTATTAATAATTTTGTACGTTTTGGATCACTAAGAAGTTCATTCGCCTTTTTATTGTAACTGTCTCTATCAAGAAATACAGTGGAGTTACTTTTGTTTGATGGAAGTAGTATTATTTGTGGATTTTCCTTTAATTCTTTGAGAGCTTGAATTGTACATACTGTGCATGCCTAGAGTAGGCATTAAGAAACACAATCGTTTAATCTATAAATAATATGTATACTGTAGACAAAATTACAATCAAGTTATACATTATGCTATTCTTAATTGATACAATCACAGAAAATAATGGCACAATAATATAATGTTGCAAAGTTTTATTGGCAACTAACTAATAATGTTATGTTGCATATGCTGTGGCCACTACAAGTTACTCAGCTCAATTGGCCATAGGCAGAATTACTTTGTAGCTCAACATCCTGTGCAGATTTCACTTCTTTGCTAGTATTAATTTCATCGTATAAAACTTGGTTAGTTTTATTTTTAGATTTTCTATGAGTAGACTTGAGATGTGCTTTATTGGTAATATAATTGATTAATAGTAGTATAATTATGCCTCCAATAGCTCCAGTGATATTTCCTACTATGAACGAAGTAACACTCGCTACAGCTGCAATTAAATAATATATATATATATATTATATAGCTTAAGTTTATTGTTTTCTCCATTGTGCTATTATATTTATTAGCTATCATACAATAATAATATTGTAATTAATTTAGTATGAAAAATATAGGGATTATGTATTATTGCTTGATTGTAAATGATGGCATAATTTAATATTAATGCTAAACTGATTTTAGTATAATTTATGACGTATATAATAGTGTTTATAATTATTTTGAAATTTGTTTAACATTATCATCTATTTGCTAAACCCAAGTTCAACTAACAATTTTATACCTAACTGGGAGACATCTGATTCTGCTACTCTTTCTTTGCTGGTCACACGTGTCTCATTTTGTGTCAAAGGATTTGGTGTAGCATTAACTGTAGTGTTGATCATAGAATTGCTTACATTAGAACCATCATCATCTAAACAAACGAACATAAAAATTATGACACAAATTTTACTTTAAGTAGCTCTTTAGTTGAATGGCTAAGGTTTATAGGTGGCTTGAATTAGATAGTTCACTAAGAATAAGAATATTCTACATTTTTTTTCTCATTATTATGAGTTTATAAGAACTGCTAAAACATTTAATATTTTTGGGTTATTATTTTTTTATTTCATGACAAAAGGCATTATGTGTTACTAATAACACTTGGAGACTAAAAATAAAAAATACACAAGCTGACTCTCATCATATTATTGTTAATGTTTACTATCATTAAAAATTAGTACATAAATAAAGTATGTTTTTGTTGTATTTCTTACCAGTAGTCAAATGATCAGTAGCTGAAGTATCTAAATATATACATTTACAAATGTTTATTCATCAAATTGTATTAGTTAGGCATTATTATGACTGAGTAAGAGCTATTCACTGAATTGTTTATATCTAAGGCCTCATCATCTAAACAAATAATCAACATAACATTATGATACATACTTTCCTTTAAATAGCTTTATAAATTAAATTTATATTAGTATTAATTGAATGGCTGAGGTGGATAAGTGGCTTGTATTTTATAGTTCACTTAAAAAAAACAAGTATTCTACATTTTACGTTAATATTTTTCATTGTTAAATTATTTTCAATTTTATAATTTCTTTAGAATTACGGTTAAGCTGGCATGTACTCTTTATTATACAAAAATACAAAATGTTATGACGTGTGAGTTATTTATTTCTCTGTTCTATGAAAATAGGCATTATTGTGTTACTAATAATAATTGGATAAAAATATATACAATTTTACTAATGGTTAATTTTGAAAGCTGAAGTATCTAAATATAAACATTTACAAATGTTTATTATTCATATTGTATTAGTTAGGCATTATTATGTCTGAGTACAAACTATTCCTAAGCAATACTCATGCTTGCTGATAACTAAAATTACAAATGCATTTTAATTTTTCAGCAAATATGAATGACTATTATAGGAATGTTACATTGTGGTACTGTAACCAACTAAAAAACATTTGATATCCATATTACATACCAATGTACAATGTAGTTGTCATGGTGTGTTCAACAGTGTTTGGTAATTCTCCAATAGGCATTGTACATTGACGAGCTGAGTTACTATAGAATGATATTTCAGCAATGTATGTTACTAGTGATGTATCAAATACCAGAGTAATAATTGTAGCAGTAGTAGACAATGCCATGTTACAACCCCTCACAAGATTATTACATGATGGTTCTATTGCGATAGTTCCTATATCATTATCATCACCAAAAACTTGAGTAACGTTGGCTCCTATTCCTCTGGTAGGACAGTTAAACATGACTATTTCAATAAGCTCTACTCCAGTGTATGTTGTAACTCCATTTGAATCAAATACTGTATTAAAGTCAAATATGATAGAAGCAGATGATGTAGATGTGTTGAGTGTTAGTAGTTGAGTTGCCCACATGTCTCCATCTAGTCCAGTTAGTGTGGGAATACCATCAAATAAAACACTATTACGTGGAGTATTACATACTCTACCAGAATCTGACACATCAGAACAATGACCAGTGGCAGATGACCCTCTCTCTGATATAGCAGGAGGATTCACTTCATAGGAACCTGGAAAAACTGTTCATTGCCGTTTAAAGCACATAAACAAATGCACTTCATGAAAATAATATTGTTTAACATTAGAATTTAGACAATTTATGAAAGTTGTTATTGCAAATGATTTTATTGAAAAAAGTTTTCTCCATGGGTTGGAACAATCACTTAATATAACTGTAAAATTTCTTTTCTACTACATTAGATATCACACTTCCTGAATATTCTGGACCTTGCATCTTCCAATAGGTTCTCTATTTTATTTGGCAAATACAATTTAACAGTCTCCACCTTTTAGCTGATGTCTCAATACTAACCATTCTTTTCCTTTCAAACTCTAAAGCAGAAAATAAAATTGTTTCCGTGGTTATTGTGAGTATTATTAAATGTGTACATATATACACACAACTATTGATATGACATGACATAATAATAAACAAAATTTGACAACAAATTTGAATTGATGAGTTTAACTGAAGAAAAAAATGCCAATAATATAACTCTATTGGTTCTTGAGTGTAGATCAGTAAACATAGGACTTACTCTGAGATAAGCTTGAAGCCAGCAATGAGGTACGTACTCCGCATACACAATGAAATCGTACAGTCGCTTTTTAACGGCGACTTTTTAGCTTTCAAAGCGTCTCACGGCCTGTCTTGTCGGAATCCTTGGCTACTCTATTCGCTGTAGCGGTAAACTTTCAGCCAGAGGTAAGCTGTAGAGTGCATGCAATGGTCTCAAAGCTATGCCATTTTTTTAGCTGCTTCTTTGAAACTCCGCCCATCCCCCCGTTTATTGTACTTCGAGAACGAGAGAGAATAAATAGTAGCTTGTCTTTCCACGGCACGCTTGGGGTCTTTTAAGTCATTTGAAATTTGGCATAGACGTAGAATAAGGGTCACTAAGACTAATTCTACAAAAAACAAAAATAGGAGAAAGAAAGAATTTTTCCGATGACTTACTTCTGGAGCCTATATCTCAATTTCAATTTTTTTCTCCATAAGGTCCCTTTTCCCATACCCGCTCACATATTGAAAATAATTTAACCCCACGGTTAAAACAATCACTTAATACCTTCATTTCCTTCTAAACTCTAAAGCAGGAAAAAATGTTGTTTGTGTGGCATTCTAGGTCATTATTGTAAATATTTTTAAGTGTGTACATAATTTATGCTCACAGCTATTGATATTGACATGACATTAAAATAAACAAAATTAGACAACAAATTTGAATTGGTCAGTTTAATGAAAGACTATATTATGCCAAAAATATAATACTATTGGTTCTTGAAATGTAGATCAGTAAATGTAGGACTTACTCTGAGATAAGCTTGAAACCAACAATGAGGACATGATCACCACAAATATTATCTATTTCAAGCATAAGAACAAAGGATTAATTACATATCCTTTAGATATTTTTAAGTTAGTAGATAATAAGAACATGAACAGCTCAATTTGTACTATCTTGTAGTTTAAGTTATTTCATGTAGTATTTAATTTTCATGTATTTAATTTTGCCAATGCAATCCTGTTCATTAAACATTAGCTTTTTGGCTACTTTTATAAATTAACCCTAAGTAATAATTAACTAAATTATTATTACAAAAACTCCATTGACATCTAATGTTTACATAACAATCACTGATACAATGACCTTATCTTCTTATTAAATAACACATAACATTATAATATGACATATCTTATGTAACCTAATCTTACATTAAGCTTCAAGGAAATGGTTTCATATGTTCTGAAGTGGTAGATTTAAAAGCTATACTCTTTCTCTGGTCTAAAATATCTTTTGCAAACATCAAACTTTAAAGGTAAGCATCTTAACCAAAGTTTAGATAAATTTAAGTCCAGGAGTTTAATTTGTAATTCCTTTTTATCCTCGACAATTGTGGTACTGTACAAACTTGACTTCTATTAGGAAAATATTTCTTCCAAACATTCTTGGCAAAGGGCCAACTCATATAATCTACATAAATTTACTCAGTGTACTCTTTACTTTCAGCTGCAATGGAATGAACAGGCTTTTCATGTTCTCAGAACCTTTCACTTCATATCATATTATTTGTACAGAATGAAAACTGCAATCTAAATTCTTTCCTCTTCATCAAATACATAGCTATCGCTATAAATTTATAGATTTCCGACATCCTGGTAGTTTACAGCTGTTTCGTATAGCTGTTTCGTATAGCTGATTTTTCTTAAACCTTAATGAGTATCTCCATAATAGCTATGTCACTTTAGTTCCTTATACATTAAGAAATTATAGCCTGGTTAAATCTAGCTTCCCTGCTACGAAACAAAACCTTTAACCTACCTGAATATGCATCGTAGGTCACTGAGGTGGACTATTCCATAAACTGAGGACTTAAAGACCCCGAGCCTAACTGGCAGTGTATGTACGCCCGAATATTGTGCCAAGAATTTGAACCACGCCCAGTCTAGGTAATGAGGCGTAATTATTTTACCAGTGAGCTAAGCATGGAATAATTCAATCGTGAAATTTTAGTTCAGTAAACGTAGATAACACTTCTGTAGTTGGTTTATGACTTACACTCAATGGTGTGTATTAGCTACAAAATGCTGTTCTACACAATTTGTTTTTGTACAAAAGCAAAGAGTCTTCTTTCAGAATGCAAAAGCAAGCCTGCACATCTACAAACTGGAGAATTCTTTTGTAATATATCATCATGAATTCATTTTATGCAATCGTCCTTTAACTATACTACTATCTATTAAAAGCAAATGTCAACACCAAGTAGTATAATATACTCATACATTGTCTACTAATCCTTATGTTATTCTTGATAACATTAAACAGTTCACACTGTGCCAATGTTTTGATATAAGATAGTATCCACTACAGCTTTTCTAATCTAAAGTTAAGCTTAGTATAAGCTAGATGATACTTGACTTTCCTATAAGCTAGCTTATTCTTTAGCTTATTCTATTAGAATAAGCTGGCTTATAGGAAAGTCAAGTACAATCTAGATTATACTAGCCAAGCTTATAACTGCTATAGATAATATCTTATATCAAAACATTGGCACAGTGTCAATTAAGATGTAGTTTATTTTATATATAACTAGCCAATGCTTTGGCTTCTGTAAGTCTAACCAATAAATTGAATGGATAAAAAATGTATAATCATTGTGTAGACTGTGGATGTTCTTACCAGTTTATCAATCAATGCATGAAGTTCACAATTGTAGTAATGCAAAATTTTAGATTTTTCCTATGTTTATTAGCTAATTATAGAAAGTGAGTGTAGTGCACTATTGCACAATGGTTCATTCAAACTGTCCAATCAGATTGCTCAATTTTAGGTGAATAACATCTCCAAAGGAACTTACACCAATAAACAATTCGTTATTGTGTGTTTCCTACAGCTTAGAGCCATGGTATAAAACATTTGCACCACATTATTCAGTCCATATAAAAATTTTAATCTCCTTAGCCTCTGTTGTATAAATTTCATATAAACCTCCTGTTTGTAATGCAATATATATTTACATCAATCAATGTTTAATTTGTGTATTCATTTAGACCTGTAGCTAATGTGCTGTTTTTTTGACAGCTACTGTGGGGAAAGGGCAGCCGAGAGAGCAGAGAAGAGAACAGACTAGAGGAGAAGAAAGAAGAGAGAAGTGAAAGAAGAGAACAGTTTTGTATGTATTCATTTTTTCCGTGTTGTTCGTTTATTGGATTTGATTTGTAATGTTGTGCGTGATTTTGAGTTTTAAGTATTTGGGGTGTGTACACTTGTGCACGTGGACTAGCCACTTGCACCAGATCTGATTGGTTGGTTGTGTGTGTGTGTGCGTACTTAATCATGTGCGTGCAGGTCATTGGCAGTTCGTGTGTAAGTCAGACTTGACGTAACCATCATTTTCTGTCTTCTTGTGTTGTCGTGTATTGTAACTAATTTTATTAAAACATAACTAGTTACCTATGCGCAGCAGTAATAATAAGAGAATAACGGCCTGGGCTCTTACCTGTGCGAGGATCGACAAAGGCGTAAGACCCTGACGACGACCCCCACAGCTACTTTAGCAAAATATATAGTTTGAACAATAAGTTGAAAATTAATGCCAACTATGATCACAATTAAAGGGCAAGCATGATGAAAAAAATTCTTCTTTTTTGGCATTTTCTGGTAGTTTTATGTGAAGGAAATAGTTTTGGGCTTGGTTTGTTAAGTTAGTCAATGGACTTGTTTTAATTAGCTAGCAATATCTGATGAGTCTGAGGCAGAAGAAAGCAGCCAGTGTAGATCAGACTACAGCTCATCAGAGGCAGATGGTGGTGTAACAACAGTGCCAGATTTCATAAAGCTCAAGCAGTGTCTGATAATACTTCAAATCAAATTTCTTACCAGGGTTAGGGTAGGGGGTGGGGCATAATAAGATAAGGACAAAGCTCTGCTTGATTGGAATTTACCGTCAAACAAAAAGACTAGTGCCAGTTATGAGTATTGATTATTGTCTAAATAATTAAGGAACTCACATCATTCACATGAACATAAACTTTTTTAAAATGTCTAATTATTCTGTCATCTGTCTAATAATTATAATTAATATATAACAATGCATAAGAGGTTCAAAATATTAGGGAGGGAGGGCATATGCCACCAGTGCCCCCCTCTACCTATGTGAACAATACAAATGCCTGCTTCTGATGTCACCAGTGATGACTCAGACTTACTTGCACTGTTACATCATTGTTAGCATAGTAAATATTTTTTAAACAATATCTAGTGTGGACTATTGGTGGATTGTGAGTACCATAACATTAAATGAATTACGTGTGTGTTGCATTTTGCTATGTTGGACTATAAGGTAACTGTAATATATACTGTTTTAGCTTTACAACAGTAGCGTAGTGCTCTTAGTTCTTTCTAGTTCACTATTTTTAGCCCAGAGGTAAGACTGGTTATTCTTACACATACACAGGCATAAATACACAACATTCAGTGTGAATCAATGGACCGCCACAAGTGTTAATTAGTGATGATATAATCGTGAATGGTTGACTGGGTTACTAATGGCTTGTTGTGACAATGTCTAGGAGACTGTCTGATCATGCCACAGTAACTTTCAGCAATAGCTACGTGGATGGTTGTTTACAATAGAGATTGTATTAAGCAGCCCAGAGCAAAGTTGCCATCGCCTATAAGCAATCCAACTGAGCATCTTGTGAAAAGTGAAGCAGAAAAATTAGCTGATTTTGTGTTTTTAGCCTACACCTCCATAATAACTAATACTAATGTAACCATGAAACTGAAACACTGCAAATACAACCATTACCAACTCATAAATTAAGTGTCTCAAATAAGATACAATTGAATCCAGTGGATATGCCAGATAACAAAGATGTTTATAGCAACATTCTAGCTGGGATTTTCAATCCATGTGGTGCAAAAAAAAATCCATGTACATTATTGCTTGCTAGCTATTGGGCTATGTGTGGACATAAATATGTGGTGGCACGTGTGATAGTGAAAATTAAGAATTAGGAAACAGCTACAACAACAATAAACCAAATAGTGCATAATGTATTAATACAAGCATCCAAGAGTGGCACCACTCATAGCAGGTATATACAAAACACCAGTCTCAAATCATGACAGTAGTATGACTAGAATGTTCCTTCCCAACCACCGACATATAATACCATTTTCAGTAGTGTAGGAAGATGAATAGACATGGGTGGGCTCCAAGGGCATAGTGTTTTGTGGTTTGCTGGTGTTCATGCAATAAAATCACATTTTATTTTGCCAAAAAAATTATTGGGGGATCCTCCCCCACTTCCTACTCCGCTGCATCTTGACATTTAGCAACACGCTGTGCATATATATTTCATAGTGTACACACTATAAAGATTCACATAAATAGATACCTATATTAGATATATTTGGCTTACTGAGCTAAATACCATGGTTATCCCTACAATTTTATTGTAGTAGCTTAAATAAATTTTAATCAATAAGCTATGGAAGTTCAATTGTTCTAAGTCAAAATTTACACAGGACATAATACAACTTCAACAACTAATTTTGACTATGATAAACTGAATAACGAGTGATTAAATACACAAGTAAACACTACTTGATGTACAAAATAAAATTAATCATTAAGGACCAGTTACTGGTTATTTTTAATTCATGTTCCTGCCACTGCTTAAAGTATGAACCTAGAAGTACCCATAAATTGAGGCATACAGGTCTGGAGCCAGGATGTTGTTTAATGCAGGTTTTGTTGGGGGTCATCTGTTTCCCTACAACACATACATGCTTTATAACTGCAATTGAAAAAGTATCTTCTCACTGGATATTGTGGAAAAAAAATTCACTCAACTAACTATGATGTATGAGCAAGTCAGTCAGAGTTATCACTGTTTGAAGCATTCCATTGGAATCTGAAACTAAAAACAAGCACACAGCCAGCTTACTAAACAAACCAAACCCAGTTGTTCCCCCATCTTTATCATGCACTATATCAGTAAGTCATCAACCAAGTCTACTGCCATTGGTGTGCACACATATCTTTTCTAAAATATTGGAGGATAAAAATTGTATGTGGTCAATGTATTTTGTTTCTCTTCTTCCATTACTAAGTTAGCTATAGTTACAGACACAGGGGAACCCATTGTTGTGAGGATTGCTCCATGAAGCTATAACATCGTTAATGTATTATAATAACTTGCAGAGTGTGCTGATGTGGGAAACCATAGCACTATTATGTCTGCTGTTAATTCAGAAATATTGTTGTGGGGGAGGGTGTGAAAGTGTGATACTGTCCTGGAGTTCCTATGATTTCCCCACCATATTAATTAAGTCCACAAAAGTAGAATATCCTATACTACTGTATAGTATCACAAATGTTTGTGATTGTTTTGTGCTTAGATATACTTACAAATGACACTAATGTCAAGAATACAGTCAAAACAAGTACTACTGATAATAGTATGACAGCTCTAACAACAATGTGTGAATTATGATCTACATTCACACTCGATCAAGTAGACTATAGAGTGATTAGAACAATGACCAGTGACAGATGAGCCTCTCTCTGATATAGCAGGAGAATTAGATATCACATGTCGCAATTTAGATGTGATTATGAGTTTTTCACAATCAACATGTGAACTCCTTAAATTGACTTTTGAGGAGGTAGAATTTAACATTACATGTTCTTATCCAAAATGGATTAGTTCTTTGCTAATATTGAAGTGAGAGGGTCATAGAACGCATTTAACAAGAATCTTGTTCATTCCATTTTACATTTAAGTGAAGAGTTCACTGAGTAAGTGCCAGTTAGATGAGATGGAGGTAATAAATAAATCTTAGCCAATTGAATCTTAATTTTGTATAGTGCCACCATCACTAAGATTAAAATAGATCACTAGGCATCACAGTAGAAATCCTAAACACAATATGCAGATAACTTCACCACAATATTAGTTTGGTTTTTCCAAGATAATAGCCATCAAAATTTACTGCTTGGAAAAGTTATTTTAGATCCCGGTAGAGTAATAAGACTCCAACTATAACTGTAAACCAAAGTTCCTCATAGCTTGTGTAAAATTAAATTATGTAAGACATGCCATAATATTTGTTTATTACAATAAGAAGTTCAACATATCAGAAATTGTTATTTAAACACAGATAAGCAGTTTGTTTAGGAATAATCAAGAATAAATACAAGATTTGTTTCAAGAAGTGTCAAAATTGCGTGTCTTCAATTAATAGGATTGAATTAGCAGTTTTATATGAAACTATTATTAGTTAGAATATAGATTAGCTATGTGCTATTCCAGATGTAATTTTATAATTCACTTATTTTGGATATATATTTTTAAGAAACAGCATGTGCAAATGATTCCGCATTCCTGCGTAATTTTGAAATAGGTCGGAATTGTGATCATAACCTCTTTGCTGGCTCCAAGATTATCAAGTGTAAGTCCTACATTTACTGATCTACAAAATTCTATAGAGTCATATCATGGGCATTACTCCTTGATTAAACTCACCACTTTGACTTACACTTAACTGTTCCAGTCACATTTTTATTATTACTCGTGAGATGTAATGTGTATGCAATGATAATATATAAGGCAAAATTGGTAATATGAATTTGTTCATCCATGTAAAAAAATTATGAATGGTAATCCTGTAGTTTCTTCATTTAAAAAATATTTTAGTAAAACTATCAAGACAATAATAGGCTTTAAACTGGGTGTCCAGGCAGTACCTCCTATTTAACTCCACAACTTAGTTCTCCAAACTACCCATTTTTAACAGTGTATTTATTGTGACCTACAATAAATCACAGGATAATGATTGATGACACAATAGCGTGTCTTTAATTAATAGGATTGAATTAGCACAGTGTAGTAG
>WLWI01003933.1_pt1:2500-12653 | contig 12653 bp, 9 predicted proteins | sample 6701501 | NCBI WGS metagenome assembly WLWI01 (sample SAMN12718690, study PRJNA515312) | sponge metagenome | isolation source: marine sponge | host: Mycale hentscheli | place: New Zealand: South Island, Marlborough, Capsize Point | collected 2014-11-01
CCTCGAGCGAATCCGGCAACAATTTAGTATGAATGGGAACAAAGAAATAAACTCAAACATTGATGATAGCCGTGTGTGCACACACGTATGACTGTGCACACGAAAATTGGGCACATGAGCAAAATAAAAATATTTTTGCATTTAATTTGCATCGGTATACAGATATGGAGCTCTCCAAATTTACAGCCGCACCTTCAACTGTTGCCTACGTACGCGACCTGACCGTTTCCATTCGCACGTTACTCTGACCCATTTTAAAGAAGTATATCAATCATTTCCCGACGTTTACGCACGCCGTGTTGGCCTAATTTTTCCAGCACGATCACACATGTTTAACATGTGACACTGTAAGTACACATTCGTAAATAATAATGACTATATACAAATGGGCGTGGCTCAAGAGCTGACATTTAATTTCCTTACAGAATAGGAATTACTATAATTGCTCAAGTAGAGACACTATCAGGGGTTCATAATCTAAAGGGGGCGGGGCAAGACTGAGCTTTCACTATCTTAATTAAGGGGGTCACAACTTTCATACATAATTAATTGGTAGATGATGGGGGGTTCAAGTTACAAAGACAATAACAAGAGCAGCTATTAACTTCTGATATAATCATTAGCAATCATCACCACTGCATGTTGAAGTGGTATACTTAAAATTAAATAACAAAATCTACAAAAAGAAACAACAATGAGATGTGCAAGACAGCACCAGGAGGCATTTAAACTACTAACTTATCCCTCTCATATATGGAAGGGAAACTCCCAAACAAATTGCTTACAACTACCCACTCACTACTAGTGATACGTGGCTAAGTGACTGATGTTTGTGTTAACCGATTATCGCCTAAAATTAAATTTGCAATCAATTACTCGCGCATACTCCGGAATTGTTTACAAGAATCGAGGCGGGGGTCCACGTGGCTAGAATGCTAGAAGCTTTTTCTAGGAGGCGATATGCTGCGAGGTAGACGGCGGCGATGTATTAGCAAGTTGGAGCTAAAGCTCTTCTCTACCCGCGGGCTAAGTTTCATTTGGTTTCCACGCGTTTGAAGCCTACTCAAGTGTGCACTCATTGGAGACTACAAGTTTGAAAGTAAGTCTGCCATTGTTAGCAGCAGCGATGTAAATGTTTAGGCTAAACCTCGTGTTTATATAACTAAATATTGTTGTTCTAAATGTTCACTAGCTACTTGCTTTAAAATAATTTTGTAACTGTTGATTTTGATTGCATTTTGTTGTTGTTGTTGTAACCAAATATCGATATTATAATGCATAACTAAGAATAAAATGAAATTGATATAAAGAATGTTGTGGTTGCAACTTATAATTTTCTCTGGTGATATTTTATGTAGCAATCAGATGGAACTCCACGTTGACAAAGCCACACCCCACAATCACCACAGTACCATGATGTGTCTGTTCTTTGTTGGTTATCTTGGCAAAGAACGCACCTCCCTCTCTTGGTACCTGAAGAGACCTTCTTCTGGGGATAGTGAAGGACCCCCAAAGAGTGAACAGGATAAGTTATCCTTCCAGGTTTTCTGCGAGAACAGTAGTTCCCAATGAGCTGCACAGCAACTGTCTCATGGAAGGACTTCAGTGACACTTTTGCATTTGGATAGCAATGATGATGCAGGATGGATGAGTTTGATATTGCCACGCCCACCAAAAAATTTACAATGTATCTATAGAACTTCCTACATTTCAACTTTGTTGCGTAATATCCTCGGATCTGGTCACCTCTGTCAACACCTCCCATATGCTGATTGTAGGAGGCTGTCGCAAGTGGACAGGAAAATGACTTCTTGGTTCCATCTCTTCGCCTCCTTAGAACAGTGGTGTTCTTTGCTGGGTCGTATCCAGTATACATGACAGTTACAAGTTTGTTGTCCTTCCATGCAGATGCTGCTATGTAGTTAGACTGTACTGTGATGATATCTCCCCTAATTATAAATGATATTAATATTCTAGAGCATATTAGAGAATATAATTTATATGTAATTTACCTGTTCTTCAATTTTGTTTTTTTTAGAATGTTTGGAAAACCTTTACGGTTAGATCTTGTAGTGCCACAGCTGTAAAGGCCTGATTTGTAGAGATCATCAAGCAGTCTGTATGATGTGAAGATGTTGTCAAAGAAAACGTATCGCCAAGTGTTGTGCAAATCTTTGGTGAGTTCTCTGACAACACTTGCTCCTAACCCATGTTCAGTTTGATTTTTCTTCCCTGTGTATATGTCCAGCCTGCAGAAGTACCCATTGGAGCTGTCCCCCAAGACCTAAACCTTCATTCCTCTCCTGATAGGTTTCTTGGGCATATATTGTTTCAAAGACGAGCGCCCTTGAAACTTGATCATCGCTTCATCCACAGCTACTTCCTTGCCTGGGTTGTACAGGGACTTGAATTTCCCACAGAGGTAGTTCATCAGTGGTCTCACTTTACCAATCCTGTCGTAGTTTGGATCAGTACGAGGATCCAGAGTGGAATTGCTCACGAAAATATCTGTCTCTTAAAATCCTATCGCTAATAGGACTGCAGCCACAGCGTAGTGAGAGGTCCAGAATCGCTTGCGATTGCAGCTGACAATCAATAGAAGCGGGTGCAATGGCGGTTACGCAAAAATGCGTAACCCGCGCTGTGAAACACCTTCGCATTTTACGCGGAAACGCGTAATTCAGCGATAATCGGTTAATGTTTGTATATATGCTCACAGGCAAACTACAACTTAAAGAATCAAACTTCCTGTCATTTCAACCCTGAAGTAAAGGTACTTAGCATGCTTGTGTGTGTGTGTGTGTGTGTGTGTGCGCGCTCGTGTGTGCATGTGTGTGTATGTGTGTGTGGCACATACAAATCCTATTACAGCATTATGCTCGATATTCCCTGGTGCCATTAAAAATACATCTAAACTCCACCCACAACTTTTATACAAATTACGTGCATCCTGTTGTGCTATGACAATTAACAAAGAATGTCCTTATCCAAATTTGAAACTGTGAATACCTCGTTCTTTAGTTTTCTACCATCACATTGTTGTTATTACTAATTACATTATGAACTATGTGCACTATAGCCCTGTAATGAGCATCACATCCCTATAAGGAAACTACATGATTAATACTGTACTCATTTTATGAGGTTCATGTACATGTTAATGGAAAATTAAGGGATTTCCCCCAATTATATACTGCCCAGTTCCACTATTACCAGCATAGTACACAAAAGGAGAGATAGTGTTAGATTTCTACTTGCAATACATACCATCCTTCACAACACCCACACCGAAACTCTACCCCAAAACCAAACCTGATTGTTGACTTCACAGAAAGCAAGCAGAGCATTCAAAAACTAATTCTATTTCTCTCTGACACTCAACTTAAGCCCTCAAGGACTAGACAAATGAAGTGATTGCTCCAATAGATTCTCAGACATTATTTACTTACTTATAATGGTAAAATTAAATTGTGATCATTTCAAAGACTAAACCAATCCCTTCCTGCTGCCACTCCAAACACACCCTCTCTCTCCCTTCCCATTCTCTTTACACTCTGTGAAACTACTACTCTGTTACAATAGCTAGCTGAATAAGGACAACAAAGTCCTGCAATTTTGACACAAAATAAAACAGGTACCAGCCTAGCAAGACAATGCAGAATGCTATGCCTTGCATTTGCATGCAACTATAGACCGAATTGTACCAACCAGACTAAATTATACTTCTGTCTCTTACCTGCAAACAGACGGGAAACGTCCCAAGATTGCAGCTCTCGCTCTGGAAACTCCGTACGACCAGCGTGCCCGCTTTTCTCGTACAGCTCCGGGTTCAGTCCACACAGCAGCAAGAAGGGGAGCAAACGGTAGTGTTCCAATTACTCTCAGGCCGTTTCTCTTACAGCTGCTAATAATTGTTTTGATTTGCGGGCGCACTCATCTCTTTATAGATCGGTTTTTTTTTTTTTGTCCCGTTGTTTCGCGCGAATTAAATACTTTACGGTTTGAACACGCCCATCACCCTTATTATTGACGGAAGTTGACGGGAAGGGAGGGGGGAGGGGGAATAGTGGATCACTGCCACCCAGCAGTCCCTCTATAAAATTTCGTACATCATTTTGACTTCACAACTTTTATAATTAGCAAAATTTGATATGTTTATAAACACAGCAAGTGTCTCTTATTTAATCAGCTTTAGTTACAAAATGAGATGTGTATAATGCACTATCAGCAATTGATAAAAACTAACAAGGCTTTTGGATGTGATAATATTCAGCCCAAACTTCTCAAGAGATGTCTTCTATCACTATTGGACACTGTCCAGTCTTTGTTCATAAAGAGTTTGTCAACTGGCCAAATTCCCCTTGATAACACCAATACCAAAATAATGGAAACTTGATGGAAATCACAAACTATAGACCAATAGCTCTTTTTGTGTACTATATCGAATGTCGCAAATCTTTAAAAAGATCGTTACTTTTACTTCAGCCAAAGATAACAAAACTTCAATATGCCGGTTTTGTAAAAGGGAATCTTGTTTATCACAGCTTTTGTCAACCTTTTCAACTATGTATGACTCAAATGATACTAGAAACCAGATCTAGCTATCTAGATATTAGAAAAGCATTTGATTCTGCCCCTCATAAAGAGCTTCTATTCAAATTGTGGAAAATGGGCATCACTGGCGACTTATGGCTTTGGTTTATAAACTACCTAACTAAACGAGTAGTTTCACGTGATTTGTCATGGAACAGACAATATAGTCATATCTGTGCTTATAAGGCTCTTCATGTCATTAGAAGAAGTGTACCATTAAATTCGTCAGTTGGTCTCAAAAAGCAACTGTTCACAAGTTTAGTGAAATTTCAGTGAAGCTACCGTTCACAACTCTAGAGCCCATATCATGAAAGACTTTCAAACATTGGAACAAATACAAAGAAATGCTACCAAATTATACTCTAAATGACTACAGGAATGACTACAAGTTTAAGACTCCTGACTTTAAACATGCTACCACTTATGTACGTACTGGCTTGAACTACAAGATTAAAACATGTTTTTACAAGACTGACTCTAACTAGAAATTTTTACTTTGTCAGAATTGTCCAACTGTGGAATGCAATACCAAGTGGCATAATTAATCTGGAGTTAATTGTCCGCACAAATAAATTGCAACTGAGAAAACATTTTTGGGAACATTTTCAATGTTATTTTGAGCCTGATAATTTATGTACTTAGCTATCACTATCTATGTCCATATTCTAAATGCATCAATTGTTGATTTTTCCCCTTTTACTTTAAAGAGCTGTTCCTTAATTGGTTTCAGACTCTCAAGTAGCCTAATTTAATCACTATCTTTCACCATGTTCACCACCCCATACTGTCAAAGATCACTGAAAAGCAAATTTAATAATAATAATCATTAATACATAACACACTCTACCCCTCCTAAAATCTACAGGAGGTACCTGTTGTCCCTCCTAGATTCATTTTGTATATGCAGTTCTTACTGTAACTTTTAAATCTTTAATGTTTAGCATAGTTAAGAAATATAGCTAGCTAAAAATGGTATTCATAAAAAACTAAATATGAGTGAAATACATGCCCCCCCATCCCCCCTTCCCTCCACACCCTCTTCCTCCCCACTTTGAAGAAACTTCCACCACCAACCTGCTAGTTAAGGAAATAAGATCATCAGCTTGTTTAACTAGTGATGGTATACTGATAAGTAATTGATATATCATTCCCTTGTTTTGTAGATTTGTCGCTAACACAAATACCCATCAATTTATCTCAAGCCCATTTTGAATAATAGTCTCACAATTAAAATAAAGCATTAAATAGACTTATAATAAAATGTTTAGCTACACACTGAGAATAAAATACATCAATGCCACAAATTGAAAAAAGGATGACACACAGAACATTACAAAGACAACAATATAATTTAAGCTATGATACATGCACAAATATATAGCAGAATTCACTAATACTGTTAAGCTGCTTTTTTCTTCTCAAGAATTCCTTTAGCTGAGTGTTGGCCAGAAATTACTTTCATGAGGCGAATACGATGTATTTTTGAAGTTATGCCAATTTCTTCCTTCAGCACAGAATCATCACACTCGAGCAGAATTTCTCCAGAAATTTGCTCAGCCACAAATTTCCCTACATACTGTTCCAGACCCATGGCAGACACCAATTTACCAATCTGAAAAAAAATACAACATATAACTTTTTATACAACTATTAAAGCTCTGAAGTTGAAACACCTTCATGAAAGACCCCTTACCAAACCACTGTGCTGGAATAGGGTGATAAATTGTTGACAATTGTGTATGAATAAATCAATATTGCAGCTATTAAAGTAAACATAATTCATATTTCAAATGAAGGTTAAACCCTGTTTAAACGTAGTTAACCAGGCCCTTCTGGAAGCCCAGCAGGCGGGGCTAGGGGGAGGGAAAACTGTAGATAGATATGAGGACATGCGGAGTAGGAGAGAAAACACGTGTAACTATAGAGAGCAGAAAGGAGACGGAGTAGAAAGGGATAAGTGAGGCAAAGCATTTGAAACGTTACCCACCCACCCACCCTCAGGTTGTGGATTGGGCGTACTCCACTAGTGGAGGAAGCAGATCCTTCCTAGTGTGAAAGGTGTATGGTCAAGTTAAGTAGTATTGGAGGCTTGATAGCACCCAAAGGCAAGGGTGCATACTATTAATTGGCCCAAAAGGGGTGGGGCCAATGTAACTCCAAGCCCAACACCAATACAATATAGATGTGACAGAAAATGGTGCAAAAAGACCTTGCACTACCCGCAAATAACACAAAACCAAGGGGTATAGAGGAAGCAAGCTGGGGTAGGCTGAAAGGCTAAAGCAGAAGCGACAGAGGGCCAAAAGGTTAATTTTGTCACAGTAGATTGTTTAAATTAGATATGTCTAATTTCTTGACTTTAAGGGTCAATAGTTCGAGCGAGAGACTTACAGGGGTAACACAATTGAAAACGGGGATGTTTGTTGATGTATGTATATGTTTGGACGTATGTATGTCATTTTGTACTTTGACCCTAACATTGTTGTGTTTGCTAGGAGGTTGATCCCGGCCCATACTCCACTAAACAGAATCCTTTAATTTATCAATCTTTATCCACACCATTCAAAGAAATTGAATTTTTTACCGCTTTGAATTATTTTGCAGGTGCAGTTAAAACTTAACAAACTTACCAGAGTTCTTTTTTTTTTAATTAGTTGTGGTAGTAAATTTATGTGCTATTTGTCATATTTGTACACCCTAGCATACCCGTAGCCAGGGGGGGGTTCGGTCGAACCCCCCTTTTGAGTGACCGGAAGTAAATTATTTAGCCACACCTCACATTAACTTATGGTATGTCGACTTCTGGTTGATCGCGTCTAAATCGCAGTGGAATATTCTGCTATTTAGCTATATATCCCCGGATATACTTCATATTCTATATGTGGACGGCCTAGTCTGATTCCAAGTTTTCAAATAAACATTGAGCTCCTTGACTACAAAACATCCCTCTCGTTATGGCACTGATAAAGCAAGCTACGCTGCAACTATTCTTTTTATGGTGTGCCGTAATGTACTTATTTAGATAACTTATAGTACTAAAGGCCTATTCATGGTTTACTGTATTAATGGTTCACTGTTTGTGTACAATTCACGGTAGTGGTTAGAAGCCTGGTTACACGAGAACGATATAGCGTTAGCAGTTTACCTCTTATTACTGATAGTCAACAGTGTTAAATGAATTTATTAATAGAACACATAGAACGTCAGACAAAATTATTAGTTCTGGCATATTTTCCCCCTTCTTTTTCGCTTTTTAAAGAATAAACGAAGCCTAACCCCCCTGTGCAAACTCCTGGCTACAGGCCTGCCTAGGCAACAGTGTTGCTTCCTTACCTGAAAATCCATTGTCCAATAGTCTAAGCATGAAGGTAAGTCTTGTGTTGGTATGCTAATTAAACATAAATGTATAAAAGTGTTGTGCGTTACAGGTACTGTTGGCTAAAGAATAGCACTATGTAAAGTTTTAGTAGAAATAAATGTAATAGCTACCTTTACATAGCTTTTTCGGCTATTACGGCAGTATGCATAATATCTGAATAAGTTAGGTTCAAAGCTGTGTGGTAACTCCTCAGAAATGCCTACTTTTTTATATTTATTTTATTTTTTAGTCGAACAGTTCCAGCGAGTGGTTACTATGGCATTGAAACCCCTTTACCACTACGTACGTAGTTTTAAAACTCGATCGATTTTAGTTGTGGGAGTGTTTGAAGTTAAAATAATCACAATACTGTAGTTTTATGTCACCTAACTAGGAAGGCTCACTCGCCATTTGTGCTCAAGCACATCACTAGTTATAGCACACTAACGGCATTTGATTCCAGAGAAATGAAAAACGTTTAATTTTTAGAGCTATTTCCAGCCCAGTAGTTGGTTAAAGGATTGTCTTCCATAGCCTTATCTCAATCTTTTACTCACCTGCTCCACTTCCAGACCTTTCAGGAAGTCTATATTTTCATTCTCACTAGAAACTTTCTCAACCTTTGACTCAGACTTGTCCAGCTCTTGCCTCGAAGGTTTGATCTGCTCATCCGGGGTGCTCCCAGCTACTGCACCAGGGGTCGTTGCCAGAGCTACTAGCTGAGTATCCACTGACTCCATTTTCTTGGTGAGCATCTCCAACATAACTTGCATTCTAGTGATAGAAAATGATATTCAAAGGACAAAATGAAGAAAAATGTGTGTATATAATTATATCCATTTCTATCTAATAAGTTGACACGTTAATGAAAACTTTGGAGCCATCCAAGTTAGCTAACTTTAAAGTGTATTAATTAGAGATTATGGGGGCTGTTGCTAAGAAAGAAGAGAAATTCATTTTAATGCAAGTTAGCTAAGTAAGCTGAAAGAGCCAGTTCACATACATTGTTGAATCTTAGTCACACACAAAATGTGTATTTGTTTTCGTAGATCACTCAATACACAGCTATAGCAATTACCAAGCAGGTCTAGAGGCAGCATCTAAGTTAAACACTCTGATGATTCTAATTTATTACTACCTACCTTGACATGTCAGAATCTTCTGGTACACTTTTAGTTTCTGATTTCACTTTGTCTTTCTCGTTCCCTTCCTTCAATAAAAATATCTTCCCTGGAATTCCACTGTTATCAATGTCTTCCACAACCACTCCATTCACAGATTTCTTTGGAAGCACTTCTGAATAACCTGTGGCACGCTTTTTTGTAGTGGCTTTTGTCTTAGGACCAATTTTAGAATAGCCATTGGCAGACGGAGGAGGAGGTAATGGGACTTTACCCCCTACTGTAGAATACCCAGGATCAGCAGGAGACAATGGGCTGGTGGGGTTGCTCAAGTCTTTGTGAGGTCGAATGGGAGAAGATTCTCCTATTAAATGAAGACCTACTGTATCGTACCTGAATTTGGATAGACAATAATATTTTCTTTGATATGTATACCATTAGTGTAAGCAAAGAATTATACGCATACTTATTGATTACACATTAAGATACACTAAACAACTGACATTATTATCATGTATCCACATATTCTAAAGTAAACTGTTAATATTCATAGCTACATAGATATGAATAATATATTTTAATATGACTGTGTCCAAGAATTGGACAAAAACTCAAGTTTTTATGAATCAAACTTAATTCAAATTATTATTATTATTATTATGTAATGTCCTTATGCAGATTGCAGTAGATAGTAGCCACCATTTTAATTGAAAATAACACACAGCAAGAATATCCAAATCAACTGCGCATGTGTACCAAGTGTGGAGCCCCCCCCCCCTCCCCCTCATAATGTTTGGGCACAATTTCTTACATAAACATTTTTAAACCATGAAAACAAAAACAACATACCCTTGGAACTCCCTTTACTGAAACATCTTTCTGCATCACTGAAAACTATATAATTATAATATATTATATATTATTATATCCAGAGTCAAATTCAGGGGTGGGGCGGGGGGGGGGGGGGGGGCCAAAGGGCCCCCCCCCCCCCCCCCTTTCCTTTTTTTTTTTTTTTCAAATTTTTTTTTTTTAAATTTTTTTTTTAAAAAATATTAAAAAAAAATAAATAAAATAAAAAAAA
>WLWI01003934.1_pt1 | contig 12653 bp, 12 predicted proteins | sample 6701501 | NCBI WGS metagenome assembly WLWI01 (sample SAMN12718690, study PRJNA515312) | sponge metagenome | isolation source: marine sponge | host: Mycale hentscheli | place: New Zealand: South Island, Marlborough, Capsize Point | collected 2014-11-01
TTCACAACTGCTTTGTCTTCTAAAGCTGTAGTCAAATGCCTGGACTCCTTCACAGAGTGTCTCTCTCTTTATTGTTGAGTGGCTTCTGTAGGCATAAATATCTTCTGTACCTTCTGGTTTACTAGATACACCATCTGTTTATCCAGGTTTACTGCCTCAACAATTGACCGCCTGGTCACCATTTTGAAGTAAGCCAAAACTCTTAACTCTGAAAACTACCTCAATGTTTGCATTGTAGCCCAAGAGATACCACCGCCGGACATTTGAACATCACTTACTAACTATTGCACTAACTTCTGGAGGCTACCAACTTTCGAGTTAGGCAATGCAGATGAGAATAAACAACTTGGCTTCAAACTGCCGCATGGCTTACGTGGTGAAAGGGTTAAAAAATGAGAGATATAGCAGGAATTGCGTCACTGCCAGATTAAATACATAATAAGAAAGACTGTGGCAATCAGTCACAATGTTGGGTGAGGTTTTAATTATATAATAGTACAGCACGTAAACTGCCCATTAAAAATGTATGGGGAAAATTGCTGTTCAATTGAAATAGCACGGAAACTAAGTGAAATAGTAAGGGTAAGTGCACATGCGTGCAGCTTTAGCTTTGGAAAAGTACAGTTCGAGTAGTTTCTAGCTGGAGACAACATCATTCTTCCACAGAAGATCTACCTGTATTAGACGGAATTTTTTTCAACAGATTAGGAGGAGCCATAGGTTGAAAACAACATTCCAGAGGTGAAATGCTGAGATAGTGAGTGAACGATACAGTGTAGCTACAGTGAAAAAATTATATATTATATATAAAAAAAAAGCTGGCCTACTAGCGAGTGATAGCATGAGTAACCTGTGCTATTAGGGATCAATAGCACTCATAAAGAAACTGAAATAGCACTCGGCTTAGCTTCGCACTATTTCAATTGCATTACTCATACTATTAATCCCGAATAGCATGGTTACCCGTGCTATTACTCATACTAATAGTTGCTGCTCAAACTGAGAAAACTGAACTATTATAATTAATTAAAAAAGACTGAATCACTGACATCACGTATACAAAAAAATAAAAATAAAAATAAATAAATAAATAAATAAATAAACAACAACAACATCAACAATGATTTTAGAGCTACACCTCAACAGGTAAGTCAATTACAAGATCACTACGGTTACTAACAAGAATAAGTGCACGCTTACCCCTTCAGTATCTGCATGACGGACACGGCTGTATGGGCATCCAGTCCAGTGGTGGGCTCATCCAGGAACAGAACCTGGGGCTCTATGATCAGTTCCATTCCAATGTTAGTCCTCTTCCTCTCTCCACCTGACACTCCACGGATGAACTCAGTTCCAATCTGGAATGAAGAACAAGAAATATCACTGTGATAGTTTACTAGAGAAAAAAACAAAAAACAACAACAACAACAAAAAAACAACAACAAAAACATAAAACTTAAAAAATCTTATCACACACCTTTACCATTTGATAAATACAGACACACACACACACACACACACACACACACACACACAAAAAAAAAAAAAAAAAAGCAAAGAAAAAATAAGAGTAAAAAAAATTATTTACTTGGATACGTAGTGTCCGGGCAGAACTAGGACAGTTGGCAATTATACAATACACATACCAACCTTTCTGTCAGCACAGTCATTCAGTCGCAGCTCATTAATGACCCTCTGAACTCTGTCCTTTCTTTCCCTCATGGACATGGAGGATGGGAGACGAAGAGACGCCGAGAAGAATAGGTTTTCACGTACCGTGAGTGACCCAGTCACAATGTCATCCTATAAAAGTCAACAAATAAGTAACAAATGGACGTCTGCCAACATAAACCCAACCCAAGAAAAGACAAAAGGAGATGTAAAATTCTAGTAAACTATTTGTGTGTGTGTGTGTGTGTGTGTGTGTGTGTGTGGTTTCAGTTTCACTGGTGAAATGTAGTTGTGGGTATGTTGAGGTCAGTCCAATTTCCTGAGAGGTTGTCACATGATGTCTACATGCCCTAAGCAGCTGTATTTTTTTGTTTGCATGTGCCAGTTGCTATATACTATGTACAGAGTATTATGTGCTTAGTATAATATCAACTGCTCATCAAGTTATAGTAAGTAGACCCTTCACAGATGTGCAGGAAGATGTTTCAGTATGGGAGTGGGGGGGGGGGGGGAAGGAGGAGAGAGAGGCTCAAAGTGCATGCCTTGAGAAATCACCTCTTTAGATGTGTACCAATAATCATGGGGGCTCCACTCTCCTCCCCCCCCCACATCCTACACAACTGCTTCTAACTCTATACTTCAGTGTACATATGATTCCACATACACTTATGAAATATGCCTCAAGTGCTGTTTAACAACAACAACAACAACAATCACTCGGAATTGACAGTCAACAATAAGCGCTTGCATCCAAAAGCAATTGAAGTTTGTATAAATCAGTGATAACATTAAAGCTATTGTGTGTAGTTTAGGGAAGAGAGTACGTACTTGTTTCAGTCTTAGATCGCGAACATGAACAGAAAAAATAAAATGAAGTGAGTGATAAAGGCAGTCCATTTCCTGTGCCATTGTAGTGATGGCACGCAGGCACCATAAGATGACACTCGCGACAACTGATTCCACCCGGCACGAGAGGCTCTTTCTCTCTCACTTTGGAATGTACATATTTGGAATATACTTTAATAGACAACTGACACAAATTTGACCTCTGAACTATACACTCATGCATGAAGCTGCGCCTGTGGACTTCACTATGCGTACCTGAACCACGTAGCCCGTGCTGAATCTGAAGTTAGGCCGGATCATCGCAGAGTTGTAGAGGACAGCACCCGTCACCCGAGACCGCGCCTTGCGGTCTGCTAAAATATCTAGAAATCTAAATATAATAGTAATAATAATAATGATAATAATAATAATGATAATATTTATAATGATAATAATAATAATAAAATGGTTATATCTCATGACATAAAAAGCAAAAAACAACAACAAATAAAACAAAAAACAACAACAACAAACAAACAAACAAAAAAACAACCCAAAAAACAACAATAAATAAAAAAACAAAAAATAAACTGAATACAGTAGACCCTCGCCAATCCGACCTCACTACTCCAAAACCTTTCTAATCTGGACACACTATTGTTATGGGATAACTATTTGACCATATGCACATAGCAACACAGAATCTTGTCAGATTATCCTTACAAAAACTGTCACTTCCGTTGTCTCTCCACAGAACTATGCTGCAAAGAGCTCATAAACACTTCCTCTAAATAAAAATATAGATATTGTATCAGCTCTTATACTCTCCAACAATTAATGCAATAATACACAACAACTAGCGTAGGAATACAGCAGGCAGACTTACCCATTATAGCAGATTAAAAAAAATAATAAAAAAAATAAAAGAGGGACAAAAGATAACTAAGAGTAGAAACAAGCTGACTGGGATAGGCTGAAGTGGTCAGGTGACAATCAGCTAGAGATGGCCGTGTTCTCATGGTTCGGACAAATAAGGGAAGAAAGAATTCATACTACAGGTAAGTTCACAAATTGCAATACAAGAATGACCTAAAATTAATGATATTCATTGAAAAGAAATACTATTCATAGTTTTCCAACACGAACATTTCACAAATCTGCACCCACTTTGGTCCCATATTGTTCGAATTAGTGAGGGTATGGCAAGGAGTGTAGATATAGTGATCAACGAACTCTCACTTGCAACTGACAACCGTACATCTCTATATTCTGTAATTCCGCTCGATCCCACGGAAAATCTTAAACCACGGATTCAGCTAGAGATTCTTTCTTCCGAGTCCATACGGTAGTCCCAAGTTTTCTCAACAACAAGCCATTCTGTAGTTTTTCAGCAGTCTTGTGAAACTATACCCTTTACCTACTTGACAGACCCTAACAAGCAGTCTCGTGAAACTATACCCTTTACCTACTTGACAGACCCTAACAAGCAGTCTTATGAAACCATATCCTTTACCTACTTGACAGGCCCTAACAAGCAGTCTCGTGAAACTAAACCCTTTACCTACTTGACAGACCCTAACAAGCAGTCTCGTGAAACTATACCCTTTACCTACTTGACAGGCCCTAATAGGGTTTCACTCGCCACATTGACTGCCTGATTTGCTATTAATCAGTTTAGGTCCCCCACATGCTCAACGTAAAAAAATTAGCAAATATTTGCACAAAGAATTCTCGCCAATATTCTATTAATTAATAGTTAAATTCTACATACAACCCACTTACGTTGTCTTGCCACTCCCTGTGGGTCCCATGATTGCATTGAGCCCCGGCTTCATAATACCACTAATAATAAGAAAAACATAATTCCAGTACAAAATCATGTTTATATTTTTGGCGATAATGATGATTGTGTGGCTCAACTAAAAAAAAAAATTATTGCAATAATTCAAATTCAATCTCATTAGAATGAATTCATGGAACGATATTAGTCAGAATTACATGCCCTCTAGTGAGTTTCTAGCAAGGGGTCACAGGAAGAACTTGGCTGAATGAAGGAGAAGGCAGTTGTTAACAGAAATAAAGTGGTTGAGATAAAATACGTATATTTTAAATAAGTCTTTTTTTTCTTGTATGAAAACAACAACAACAAAACATTAAGGATGACGTCATTGTTTGTTGCTGTTGCCATGGTCCTCAAGTGATTGAGCGTCATTGCTGACCAAGCTCTTGCTCAGTGAACCAACAATTAAGGACTATGAACAAAAAATAATAAAAACAACAAAGAAATAATCAACCAGCCAGGCGTGTGGACTAATATTTCTTTGCTGCTTCAACAATATATGCTTCAATAGATAGTAGTCTACGAGTCCACATAGCGATATTGATGCTAAGGAAGATATATTAAAAACAGAACAAAAAAAAAACAAGTAAAAAAAACTAAACAAAAAAAACCTAATAAAATTTGATTGGCGAGCGAGCGAAGCTAGTGAAACACTCTCAGGGGTAACTCAATTGAAAATCGGGGATATTTGTTTATATATATATGTTTGGACGTACGTAAGGCATTTTTGTACTTTGACCCTCGCATTGTTGTGTTAGTTCTGTGGTCGACCCCGTCCCAAACTTCACTAAACAGAATCCTCCGGTTTATCGTGTCCACTAGACTAACCACGAAGGTAAGTCTCGTGTAGGTGTATGTCCAGTTGTGTCAAAGCATTGTGCTTTACAGCCACTGCTTAGCTAAAGAATATCACAAAGAAAACGTTTAAATAACGTGTATTGTTTTGTTTTTTCCCTTCAATTCAAACTGTTGCAGCGAGTTGTTACTATGGCACTGAAATCCCTTTACCTGTATGCGTAATTTAAAAACTCGACCATGGGCCCTATCAAAATAATTTCTTGTTTATCATCCAAAAATTGGAGAGGGTGGGAGGCTTTTTTTTTTTTTTTTAAGTTTCTAAATTACTTTTTTTAAAAGTGAAATCACAACCAGATGTGTCTGGGAAAAAAAAAAAAAGGTATATATGACAGTTGTTTTTTAGTCCTTTGGTTTAAACTGCCGTGTTCATTTGGCTGAGGGACGTTTGCCACACGTTGTTGCTCTTCTAGCCACGCCAGCTCCCTGTAGTGCCAGATTAAGAAGAGACATAATTCGCTCGGCTGGATTTTTCCAGCTATTGTAAGGTGGAGTTCTGATAGCACAAAGAAAATCCAAATCCAAATGAAGGAACAAGCAGATCATTGCAATTTGAACAGAAGGGTAGTTACTGCGATGGTCTGGACCACCATCTGTGTAGAGCAATAGGATGGGATTTGTGTTTTCGATTTCCAAAACCTTGCACAATTCAGTAGCATGGCGAATAGGCGATGAACTCTGAAAAGCACTTCCCTTAAGACCAGCAAAAACCCTCCCATTGGTAGAAAGTTGATCCAGCTGTCCTGAGCTATAGCTATAGTATAAAGATCAGCTATGCTGCTTCCCTCTGCTACACTGCATCCATACCAGGTTTCAGAATCTGGGCACGATTTCTGATCTGAACTATGACAAACACCATGCTTTTCTAATTGGTGCACATTAATATTCTAATTAGAGCACACCATAAGCATGCGCAGTAAATTAAATAAATTTTTTCTCTTGAGTCAAAAATTGGAGAGGGAGGGGATGATAAACAAGAAATTATTTTGATAGGGCCTAAGTTATGAAATATTATGTTTCTTAAAAAATGTCCAACACATCTTCAAAATCAACTCATTCTAGTTCTGGTGATGTGGTTAAATGTTTTTTGTGACTCTACAAAATCCCCCCCCCCCAATGAAAAACCCAGCATGAACCTCTGCATGCTATCCTAACCAACAATATGGCGACCGGGTGGTCAATTGTTGAGGTAGTAGACGTGGATTAACAGCAACTTCAGTATTCTAGAGGTGAGTAGTATACCAGAAAGTGCAGAAGATGTTTATGCCTACAGAAGCCATTCAATAACAAAGAGAGAGAGAGTTGCTCTGTGAAAGAATCCATGTGTTTGACTACAGCTTCAGAAGACAAAGAAGTAGTGAAGATTTGCATGAGATGAAGTAGTTATACTGAACTCAGAATGAGCTACAGGCAGTCTAGTGTCAGACATGGAAAGGTGTTTATCTATTAGCAGTCCTATTTCTTTTATAGACATTTTTATAGACAATGTTAAAGTTTTTTTTTTTTTTTAAATGTCCCTGACTATTCAGCAGTGAAAGAGTTCATGTAGGGTTAGGTTCTAGGGTTAGGTTCTAGGGTTAGGTTCTAGGATTAGGTTCTAACCTGTGCAGTCATTCCTAAGAAATGCCTGTCGTTGTTTTTTATTTTTTAACTTTTTATTTAAGTCCAACAGTTGCAAGTGGTTACTATATTATATATGTAATTTAAAAGCTTGACCGTTTTTTTTTTTTTTTTTAGTAGCTGGAGTGCTAGAAGTTAAAACTAATCATAAACAATACAATTTAGGGACGCTCGCTCGCCATTTGTGCTCAAGCACACCACCAGTATTAAATGCCATGTTTTATGATCTGAGACAATAACCACTGCTAGAATAGTGTGAAGCCACACCCCCACTTACTATGTCGTATTTGGTGACAATCCTCTGCCGCTGTTCGGCCGACACCTTGTTAGACATGCCACGCCCCCTACCTACAGAGAGAGAGACATACAATTGCATGGTACAAGTGCAAATGAACTATCACTAACTATAGTAGCACGTGCACATCACTAACTAGAGTAGCACGTGCACAATTGGTTAGGATTCAAGCTATGAGCAATGTACCTCACATAGCTAGTCTAATACAGTACAAGACAAAGATGGGAGCTAGTGCTTGACAACACACACACTCACATACACACACACACACACTGGTCCCTGCATACCACATGAATGTGTTAAAGACCCCCATCACGGCGGCCATTCCTACAGGTGTATATTGCTTGTGATCATGTGCACAAATCAAAACACATCTAGTTGTTAAGACAACATCAAATGCACTAACTAAACCAACAGGATACCAACTGGAACATTCATAACACATGTACAAATGTGTGTGCGTGTGTCTCTTCTAGATAAGTCTCCCCCAGACAACTCAAGTCATTATTTACTACTAGCAGAAATCCCTCCAGCTGAGTAAAGTCTATTAATAGAATTAAATCCATTTATAGCACTCTATACCCAAATAAGGAAAGGAAGCATCAGAGCCTCACCATGGCAACATAGCACATGAGAGGAAGATTCAATCACAAAGTGCTGAAAGAATAACAACAACTACATCATAGACAAACTCCCAGAAGGAAACATCAACACCACTGGCATGCAGACCTTTGTAATGGCCACTCTAAACAGGCAACTGGCTTTGTTTAAGGACCAATCTCACACACAAATCACAAATAATGTCCCACACACTACAGGAGATATACAGTAGCAGAGGGAGGGAGAGTGAGGGGAGGTTATGGTGGAGACTGGCAGCCATATTGGAGCTGTCTCTCTAGAGACTGTGCACAGGTCATACGCAACAGCGATGGAGGCAAGGAAGAGAAGGATTCACTGCCAGTGGCTGACCACTTCCTTGGTCTGTGGGGACAGCAAGACTGGCATGTGTCCTGGGGAGAGGGTGTGAGTCAAGTGGCTGCAGGAAGTGTTCACACACAACAGGAAATGACCCATACAGTCAGTGAGTGCTACACAATCACGCGTGCCACTATTCATAGTGCTGAGTAGGCATTTGTTACTCCATTTGAATATTCACCTCTGCCTTCTTGCCAACCTTTCACCCCAGCACACTCAGCATCACTATAGTGTAGGGGCTGACAATGACACATGCATACCACACACTAATGTAGTATCTTATAGCATGTCCTGAATGGCTGCAACAACCTGTACATGTGAGTTGCCATGGTGCATCACCACCAAGGCTAGACTGGGGAGTACTGTATTTCCTCCGCTCACCACACCCACCATCCATCCCCACGCCCACACAGTGAATGCTAGCCTGTCCATGAAGTATACCCCAGGGCTACACAAACATGGACAAGATAACTTGCCAATGATCATGCACTGGGAGGAACACACAAACAGTACCAGACCCCTCCCACTCATTGACACATTGAGTAGCTCTCTGATACCATCCTCCATATTAAAGTCGACTGCAAAAGAGAGAGTACATCTCCAAGTGTGTTATGTACTAACTAATGAGAGAGAAGCAGCTGCAGATCTGGAGGACCAGCAACTATCACTACCAGTTAATTAATGCAGTTCTACACAGGCCACAATCTGGCACAGGATAACACCACCTCACTCACACCCAAAGGTGTGTGTGTACACGCCCCTCCTCACCCACTCATTCCCCTCAAGGCATTACTGATCAGAAATACACGTACATACACAGCAAGTAAAATAGTTCACACTGTCCGCCAGAATCTAACACCACAAAGGGCCAACATACACACACATACACAAACAGTTAACATGGCAGAAGCAGGTGACTGTTCTCTCTTTGTCTGCCCATCTCCCTCCCTCTCTCACTCTCAGTCCATGGTCACCACTTCAGGTTAGAAAACTCCTAGTTTGGGTGTGAGTTAGTTTGTATGTGAGTTAGTTTGTATGTGAGTTAGTTTGTATGTGTGAGAGTGCAACTAACATTAATACTGATGACAATCATTAGGCTGCGATATCTCCTAACCCCACCTCCATACACTTAGCCTCACCTGGGAGGGGCACTGATGTAACAGCCCAACTGCTTGGTAATACGGTCACCAAGGTTACAGGTCAATCAGGAGTACTATATGGAGTGTGAACTGAGAAACTGTGTTTCCAGACAAACGCCAAACATAACATCATTCTCCAGAGACCGCCAAACATAACATCACTCTCCAGAGAACGCATCAGTTCCCATAGTTTACACAGCCATCACAATGACCTTGTCTTTCATGCAATAGCTTGTGCAGTTTGAAAGAGGAGGTCCTTAAGGATTGGCTAAGTCATTGTGTCTTTCAGATTCCCTAACTGAGTACTCCTCAACTGTCCCAGCTGTACATACGTGATGAGGAACTAAGAGAGACTTGGCTCCTGTAACTACAGTCTCACAAGACACTCACTCGACTTTTATTGGTTCATGTCTGCCATGATTCTGTGAAATTCTTCAGTTTAAATTCCGACAATATTCAATATCAATATTAACTTTCAGAAACACAGCCTAGGAAGTTTACATCAAATGGCCTTCGCAAGAGCAGCCAAATAAAGTGAAGCGTCATTCAGACGTATTATCAAACAGAATACTAGTTACCTCTCCTATTTTCTGATCTTGTATATAATAATCCATTAAATACCAAATACTGTGACCATTAGGATGACAGCTATCTTACATGGATGGCAGCGAAACTCTCTTCTCACTTCTTTGTTACTTTACATGAAACTATACCAACAATCTGTTGATTATACACTACTTCAAGTCTCCTATTGTTGTACTGGGCATGCTCAGAACCATCACCGTCTCACAAACTTGACAGGCTCACACCTTGTGTGTCGTAGGGAATCGTGCTGGGCAATTGTGACTATATGTAACAGTCAGCCATTATCAATGATTAAAAAAGATACTTTGAGTTTAACATGAAAGTTTGCGGCTACTTCAATAAGAGTGATTCCCGTGAGAAAACTTTGGGAACAGTTTGGGGAAAAACACGCATACAATTGTTTACTTGATTTACTTGGCACTCTCTCACACACATATCTCAATCACCTATAGATCAGCCATTCTGCTAAAGGTTTGAACCTTTCATTTCCAACCCTTCCTTACCCTACAGCTGACACTGTGTCGCCCATAGAAACACCAGATCAGATGATGGACAGTCTGAATGAGTTGTACAGACAGTTGAACACACACACACACACACCAACCTATTCACCCACTACTACTACAATAACAACTACCACGCTAAGCCACTAAGACCACCATATCCATACTCACCTCACAGGCTCTTTAACCAGCGCTCAACGTAAAGGCCGCCTCTACAGACTAGTCACACTGTTCGCACGAAACTCCGCAACAAAGTCAAAGCTAGTCCCAAGCCAGCTAACTGTAGCTTCTGGACCACGCCCACATAAACCAAGACTAAAGAAATTATTACTCCACGCGCGGGCGAGTAAAGCGCGCGGGTTTTTTTCCATCTCTAACGCACAGCGCGTTTCCGCATAATTTAGCACCATTTGAATTGGTATGAAAATGAATGATACACAAAATTGTTCAAATGGCCTTCAGCTTAAGAGTCCATAGGAGTGTCCCCAGTACCAGTGCCTGTTTCTTCCATGGCTTCCTCACCTCCAGCAGTACCTTCCTACAAGTACATACACAGAGAGAAAATGGCTGAATGAAGTCAAGTCTACACTTTGTTAATTACAACGGTGTGGGCTACATTAGAGAGTTTAGGTGCTATCTAGTCACACGCTCTTGTGAGCTGTGATGCATGACAGCACAGCTGTGCTGATGCGTTTTAGTTGCACGAGGTTTACAGTTTGCCAATAGTACAGTGCCGATGGTGATCGGCAGTAAATAAAATGTAAAATAATAAGTGGTTAAGTTAGAAGTGGATATTGTTCCAGGATGTGTCCATACATTTTAATGAATGGGTCTGCAGATTGCTTGCCAGAGATAGTCTGGAGGTTTTATCTACTAAATGATCCTCCCACTGTGCACTCAACATTGTGTGTGCAGCCACTAGGAGGATCTCTGAAATTCAGGGAATGGTTCACAGTTTTAGGAGTCAATCCAAGAGCACTCATTGAACTGAATGATTGTTTGTGCATCCAAACTCACGAGAGCATGTGACAGGCCGTACCTCAACTAATACAATCATGTATGCAACTAACAGTCAATTAATTCAACCATGCACAACTCACCCCAGAGCCTTCACCACTTGCTCGAGCCGATCTGCCCCCTTTGGTGGTCTCCATCTTGTCCAGCTAGGTGGGTATGGTTAAGGCAATACACATACAGAGTGCCCCTTCTAGTACTACATAGCCGGCCATTCCTTAAAACCAAACTTGAGAGGGTCAAAAAAACATCTATGAAATTTCAGGAGGGCAACTAATTTGATGAAAAAGTTGTGGCAAATATCCCTATGAAGGTCATGGGGTCATGGAGGTCATTGGGGCCATGAAGGTCGTAATAATTTCAGGGAGGGTCACAACTATTTCCAGCTGTATAGTGTCTACTGATAATGAATGCAAGACTGTCTACAACAGCTTGTGAAATCTTTGATTACAGAGTTAGAGTGAACCATTGCTTGACTGGTTGGTCGTTTGCAGAGCTTCATCTGTCCACAGGAGAGCACTAGACAAAATCTATCACTTGACGACGATGTGTGAGTCAATAGAGAAAATCTCTAGAAGTAGCGGAGATCATGTGACTGTGTGTGAAACAGGATCGAGCATAACTGTATCCACAACGCCTGTAAATAACCAGCGCTTGAATGTAACAGTTTAAACGGCTGAAAGAACAAATTGTATATTACAAATCACTTGTCCGGGTATCAGTGTCGCTGGCTATACTGGTTTGTTAAAGATTACTTCACACACACATGCACACACACACACACACATGCACACACACACACACACACACACACACACACACGCACACACACACACACTTAATCACTGTCCCCTGTAGTTGGTACAGCTTCAAGGAAGCACTACATACAAGAAGAACTGATTCTACAACACATTGGAACTCAAAAGACACAGGGTACTAAATAGAATCCCAGCAACCAGCAAGATCAAAGGGAGAAAGAAGGAGGAGATGAGACAGCATGTGGTGGGAGCACATGATATGAGATGAGAGGAGACAGCATGTGGTATGAGATGAGACAGCATGTGGTGGGAGCACATGGTATGAGATGAGAGGAGACAGCATGTGGTGGGAGCACATGGTATGAGATGAGATGAGCCAGCATGTGGTGGGAGCACATGGTATGAGATGAGAGGAGACAGCATGTGGTGGGAGCACATGGTATGATATGAGATGAGACAGCATGTGGTATGAGATGAGATGAGACAGCATGTGGTATGAGATGAGATGAGACAGCATGTGGTATGAGATGAGATGAGACAGCATGTGGTATGAGATGAGATGAGACAGCATGT
>WLWI01003939.1_pt1 | contig 12644 bp, 8 predicted proteins | sample 6701501 | NCBI WGS metagenome assembly WLWI01 (sample SAMN12718690, study PRJNA515312) | sponge metagenome | isolation source: marine sponge | host: Mycale hentscheli | place: New Zealand: South Island, Marlborough, Capsize Point | collected 2014-11-01
GCAGCTGCACTACAGGTACGTGACACCATTTAATATCCTACTGTGATCATGTGACCAAACATTTGGTGACTGGTAGTGTAAACTAATTATAAAGCTTGATTCCCACATTTTTCTTACTTAGGACTAAAGGGAGACAGCATACACCTTCCTGGTAAACTAGCCAATTAAGTCTCATGTACATAGCTATTCTGCCTGCGTTTCGACTTCAATTATTTCAGCTGAGAATGACTGAATTATTAAACTTCTGGAGGTTGTAGCATTTGAGGCAACATAAATGAGAATAAACAGCAAATTCCCTAGGTGTTACGTCAAACCTCTGTGTGACAGTTATGGTGGTGAAAGAAATTAACTGAAGCTGCATGTTCCCCTAATATTGAGATCTGTTTATAGTGCATTTTCAGCAAGACAAAAAAACAGCAACGGCCTAACTGGACTAATAGTCCACTGGAGCCGCGATATGTGGAGCACATGTACATGTACAGATCTTTATCTAGTTTGTTCATACAACTATAAAAGGCTTATCTTTATCATAACCAACTTCACTTCTATGGGTTCAAGTCTGGCCAGAAAACTGACCAGTATCTTCAGAATGGCACACATGTACAACTTCATGGTTAGGGTGGAGGGCTGGCCCACCTGACTGGAGGCTACGACAACTGCATGGAACCATTTTAGATTAATATATCGACCGTTCGCAGTACTAACACAGTTGAATATGGTATTATGGGACAATGTCAAGGATCTTCAAGATTGGCAAATACTGAAATTAAGTCACTGAATATTTAAAATGTGTTTCACCCCGGCCTTCACATTATTAAACTGATTAGGTAGTTCCATTCGCAAGACTAATCTACTGCTGCATACAAAAAAGTATTCGCAAAGATACAACCCTTCAACTTGAAGAATAGAACATGGAGCTATTATGACCCTGACTTACAGTAGGCAAACACATCGCTGCATTTTTTCCTTTTGTAGTTGGCTGTGGAAAAGATACACTATTCTTTCAGTTAGCAGTATTGTTATCACCACCATTTGTATCATTGCAGTATTACTAAATACCTTCATTCAAGTGTAAACTATTCCATATAGTCTGACATGTATACTCACTCACCAATGGGTAATATTTGCTCTGATGTCCAATAGTAACCAACAAGCTGATGCAGACCCAATTCTTCCCACTGGCTATGGAGACCATGAGTGCAACAGGACCTCAGTCACTGACTCTACAGAAGGATCAAACATCCTATCTGAATGGAAGCAGGAGAGGCAAGGTCGGAGCACAGCTTGCTATAATGGACATCAGTAGTAGTACCAAGAGCAAATTCCACCGCTGTACACAACACCGCTGTTTCCTAGTTCATTCGATTGATCCTCAGTTATATACCCTAGAATTCTACCACAAATTTTATAAATAAACAAACAAATAAGTACGTAAGTAAATAAATAAATAAATAAATAAAAATGATGGTTGAGATATACACACAGGATACTACTACATGTAAGTTTTACAATCATGAAGAAGTTCAAATACCTTGAAACCAAATACCTATCATCCTGTTGAAGAAAAAATAAAGGAAGGAAAAGACAACATGCATTTCAATTGTAGTACTGGCTGAATATATCTCAACTCACTTACTAGTCATAGAGCAGAACAAGTGGATAAGGGGTGGAAAGAAACAAAAGTGTGGTGCTGGGAGAATAATGCAGTCCTATACACCACACACAACACAATAGTAGTATACAACCATTGCATAAGACATAGTTAGAACTTACAGTAACACGATCAAGAGTGATCACTTGGCGTAATCACAATGATCATTGCTAGAGGCAGAACATGCTTGTACATAAGCTGATATATATAGAGTATCGATTTGTCTCTTTCGTCATATGTAGAATGTTCAAAGTTTTTAATAATAAAACACGTTTTTTGACCAGCACAATCTTTCAAATTTTTCTCATAATGTATTTTGTCATCGTGAATCGAGTAGCACTGACATAAAAGTTCATAGAGGCTACTACTTTCATCTGCTTCAATTCTAAAGCACCACCGAGTTCCATTCAATAGTTTAGGCTGTATACGAAGGCCATTATATAATTTTTCAGCCAGTGATTCAGTTTCATTACGACTACACTCCAGCCATATGAAAGCCGTCTCCAAATATTTATAAAAGACGTCATTAAAATTTAGTACATCGCTCTGTACCGGTCTTAAATGCGCACTCTGTACCGAAGAGTAATTCTTAATCTCCTTAATAATTACTTCATCAGACGTACTGGCACTGCAAATTACATTTTTTTTTTTCCTTTCGGGGGCCACAACGAATCCAAGCTAACTTTGTAATCCTGAAAATTTCTTGCATGCTTGGTTATGCACATCTTTACAGTTACTTCAATTTCTTCACAATATTCACTTTGATTGACACAGCACCTATATCTCCCTTCTGTGCCAGCATCGGCTTTATTGATGTACAGTATGTTGCCGATTGTACCGTAAAAATCTAATCCTTCCCTCAAATCACGATTGTCTTTACTCCACTGGTAAGTACAATTGATATGACTAACTTGAATTTCTAAGAGAGTAGATTTACCTTCATTTACTATAGTATCACCACTCTGAAAAATTATCTGAGGAGCTGAGTCATCATTATCATCCACTATTGTTGACCTTGGTTCAAATGCTGAACTGTCATAGTATTGATATAGGGTTTCATACGTTTTTATTTTCTTCCTCCTTGGCTGAAAACGTCTGATTAAACACAGTGACAATCTATCAAGACCAACAATATCTCTGCATAACGCCACTCTTAATTCTTTAATTTGAGCAGATACCTCATGTTCAGTACTATCTATCCAGGAAGACAAGACATAATGCAGACGTAAAGCATTAGTCCCACCGTTTTTTCCACACTCTTCAATAACAGAGTTAGAAAGTCGAAGAGCCACACCTATTTCTTGCCATTTTTGACAACCCTCAATCAAAAGCATAGTTAGAGAGGATACACTAAACTCCTCTTGGCATTCCAACTCCTCTGCATCCTGCACTACATCTGTTTCAACTTCTGCCACGGTAATTCCATAGTATTCTTGCAATTCATACATCATAGCTTCATGAACACACTTACTGATTTCGCTCAGTCTAGTTCCTACTCTCTTAAATTGATCCCACCGTCTTATGTTAGCTTGAATACTAGAATGCACATGTTGAAGTACAAACCTAAATTTAGTTTCACGGTCTAAGTTCTCCTGATCCAGAGCAACAAACATATCTTGAACTTTTCTAGCAGTAACTTTAAATCTAAAACACTCTTCAGTCAGTTGCTTAAAACCTTGCAGGTGATTTTCAAAAAGTAAATCCGGTGCTTCGACATAATAGAAAGGGTAGGAAGACATTTTGTTAGTTTGTAACCACGCCCATCCTACTGCGAAGAGTTGTTCCAAAATGCGCCACCCTTTTTGCATTACGTCAACGTCCCGCGCGACTGAAAAGAAAAAAAAAGGTAACCAGACCCTTTACCTACCGCTTCGCGATTATTAATACATAATCGTAACAACGTTTATTAAAAACAACAACAACAACAACAATGTATTGTAAAAACGTGTTTGAATTTCGGATAGCGACATATTCGGAGCTTCAGAAACACTATAAAAAAGATTGTAGAATGAAGATATTTAATTTAATAAGAAAGATTTAATCACAACTAAAGCAATATACTATAGTCCATCCTGCAAATTTAATACATACAGTACAGGCTCATTGCTGTGGTGTTCAATCTAGTATTCAAATGTTTCGACTCAGCGTCTTTAATCAACTATAGCTTAAATAAAAAGAATGTAAATCTCTGTTATGCACAGCACACAATTATTGGTGCACACAAATATTTGTCTGTGTTTTTACCTCTTTGTTGCCTGGGATAGACAGGCAAATGAATGCAATGTGCATAGCTATCTAGATATCTAGATATCAACAAACTAGTATAAGCTGGAAATTTTATTTTATTTTATATGCTTCATTTGTGAGTCACCATAGGTATAGATGAGCTCAGCCCAAGGTCCTCTATACCAGTTTATCTTTGTCACCCCTATTGTGTTAGCTAACTATAGCTGTGACAGTGCTGCAGAATTGCTAAATTGTAGTAGTTCAGGGACAACCACCAAATAAATTATGACATGGAGAAAGCATACAGTAAACAAATTAATCACAACAGGTAATGATTGTTGACGACTGATTGAAAATTGTGCTGCAATGGATCCTGGTGTCAACAACAACAAAATTAACTTGGTAACCCCGCAAGTATCACCTTCCCCATTTAAAATATACCGTTTTAGTTCTGAGTAGGCCCTGCCGGATTATGCTAGCATTTTTTCTGGAATAATAGACATGAAATAGCACAGTGGAATAATTCTAGAATAATGAGGGCATTTAGGAGAATAATAAAGGGGAAAATGAGAATAATCAGTTCATATAATCCTTAATTATAGAAAAAATTCAATAGTGCTTTTTTCTATCTCTTTTTTTTTCTTTCACAACAAGGACATAAACATTTAGAAATGTGGTTATAAGGTAGATCTTTATTACTTGATTAAACAGCTGGGTTTATGTGTTGGCCACTTGCGGTTATTGTACTTCCAAAAATGAAAAACAAAGTTTGAAATACTGGGAGAGCTGTCAGCTCAGGCTCAGAGTCAACAAGTCATCTGGAGAATTAAACGGTTTCTCGAACTTTTTTTAGCTGTAGCTAGTAAAACATCAATTTGGAACACATTCTATTTACTATAAAAAAAGAATAATTCTAAAAATTTCAAGCATAAATCTGGCAGGCCCTAATTCTGAGCACCCGTAAAGAGTCAATAATATGGAAAGGGTAAAACAAAGGCAATTTATTATTTTCACCATCTATTTTGTAGTATAAAAAAGCAATAAACATTGGAAGGGAAATAAGAACATAGTTTCAAGCAAAATGTGAACATAGTTGTAAAAGAAATGTGAACATACAGTTTTAAAGGGAAATATGAACATAGCTTCAAGGGAAATGTTACAATATTAAAAGAAATGTGAACATAGTTTCAAAGGAAATGTGAACATGGTTTCAAAGGAAATGTGAACATGGTTTCAAGCAAAATGTGAACATAGTTTCAAAGTAAACATAGTTTCAAGCAAGTGAACAGTTTTAAATGGAAAATGAACATAGTTTTCAAAGAATATGTGGACATAGTTTCAAGGAAAATGTGAAGTTTCAAAAGAAATGTGAAGTTTCAAGCAAAATGTGAACATAGTTTCAAAGGAAATGTGAACATAGTTTCAAGCAAAATGTGAACATAGTTTCAAAGGAAATGTGAACATAGTTTCAAGCAAGTGAACAGTTTTAAATGGAAAATGAACATAGTTTCAAAGAATATGTGGACATAGTTTCAAAGGAAAATGTGAACATATAGTTTCAAAAGAAATGTGAAGTTTCAAGCAAAATGTGAACATAGTTTTAAAAGGAATGTGAACATAGGAAACGTGAACATAGTTTATAGTTCTAAGAACATAGCTTTAAGATTTTAATGTAAAATAATATATATTAAAAAAAAAAAAAAAAAAAAAGCATAGAAACATTTTGGTCCAGGAGGTTAGAAAGTGACCTTGCCATCTGTGGAGTAGTTTAGGAGTTCTTCACAAACAACCTACAAACACAAATATTTGATTTTATTATTCAATTATTAGATTTAGCAACGACTGCATTAGAACAATAAGTTTTATCATGGTAAATAAATAAATAAATACGTTAATAAATAAAGTGTACTTAAAGGAATTGAATGTTTTTCCAAACAAATACTTGCAGATTACAAGCATTTTTCATGACACTTTTATGCTAAATTACTATGCCACATATTCAGTGCTTCAATGTATGATCTATTAACCAATCTTTGAAGTCATCTAAGGATATAGAATTGTTAAATAAGTGAGTACATGTTTCCATGGACTTTGATCCTATCCTCAACAGGTCTGCCGTAACTGCCATACATCAGTTTAACCGTTTCACTGCTGGGTTTATAGAAAACTTAAATCAATTCAAGATTAACATATTTACCACAGCAACATGTAACGGACTAGATACCTCCACAGTAGCCCCTAGCTAACTACCCAGAACTACCATTAACTCTGTTCAGGCCAACTGACTGAACAACCGCCACAGGAATGAACATAATTATCATCACCCATAAACACTTCAACGCACACACAAATATATCACAATTGTATCTACATAATGTTATTCATGGCTCAAACCCACTGCTGGTTGTGTCATTGTGCTTCACATAAAATGTTTTGTAATGTGTATATTTTAAACTTTTGCCATTGAAACTTTATCTTTGGAGTTGACTGCGCAAGCGAAGTTCGCTTTTAGTCTGACCCAGGCCTGCAACGACGGCATCAGTATCCGTCTTCCTGGCAGTTACTAGCGTGCAAGTGTGGTTGGCTCTGGTTAAAGCCTTGGTTAGAGTTCTGGTCCTTCGCCTTTTAGGGTCACGTGAGCTTGAGGATTTACAACCCTCAAACATTGGTCCTTCGAGCCGGATCCGACATAGTGCGGTGAAGGTAAGAAAAACTGGTTTCCTGGCTCGCTGCTGACTATCGGAGAAATTGATTCTTACTAGTTGTAGTTGAGTTTGTCAGCTAGCTTACTATTTTGTTCGCTCTGACTACTTTGTCTGTACACTTCGCTGGAACGACTTCCGTCTTCCTACTCTACATGCGGTTCGATTCTTCGATTGTGACCACGTGGCTATTACTTCCGTAACGACCCCATCTTCTTCTACATTCAACGCGGCTCGGTCCTTCAATCGTACCCACCTACCTACTGAGTTTCGCTCACCAACCTTCTCGGCACCTCGACATCAGCTTCGTTATGGCCGAGCTTGCTCGTCTCAAGACGAAAAGATCTTCAGTCTACGGCAAAGTCACCAAGATTCTGAAGGCTACGGACAAGTTGCTGTCCGACGACATAAGAGATTCCAACAAACTGGAGTTAAAAGCTAAGCTCCAGGTACTTCAGGAGGCCATCCGAGAGCATCCGTCAGCCCAAGAGGCTTTGTTAGATGCCATGGTGGTAGCTGGTGTTCCCGAAGAAGATATCGATCGAGAAATTGAGAACAATGCCACCATTGAGGTGTCTTACGACGATTACGTTGGCAAGTTAAACCAGTCATTGGATCAGTGTGCTACATTCTACAAGTACGAGCTTCAGCTAGGAAAAAGTACAAGTGTGGATGGAGCATTGCACAGCAACCTCCGCTGACTTCCTCGTACAGGGAAGAAAGCATATCCAGGAGTTAGGAGATCTCATCACCGACTTTCAACCTTACTCAAAGCATCCTTTCTTCCAGCCTTTGATTCCAAAGGCGAAGGCTCTCGACAATGTGCAAACTAACACTTACAAATCTGGTGCATCCTACGCCAAGGCCGACACAGTCACATCTCCTTCAATTATCAAGACTTCAGGGCACCCCTCTGCCCCTTTCAAGTTGAAGACACCCACCTTCTCTGGGAAGGTCAGAGATTTCCAGGGGTTTTACAACCGCTTCACAGACCTTATTACCACACATGCCGAGTACTACACCAACGGCGATAAGTGCTGCCTGCTCTCGGAGGCCATGGAGGATCGTCAGATCAAGAGTTTGGTAGACAAGTTTGCCCAGGGTCCTTCAGGCTATGATACCGCCATGGAAGAGTTACGTATTTGCTATGGCAGAGCCTTTCCGACTTACGTCAAGGAACTAGTCCAGCCCGACACCTACGACTACACACAAGAGAGCGCATTGAGAGTACTGGACAGAACACAACACCTAATCGCAGCAATGGAGAAGCTAAAGGGAGCTACACTCTCGCAAGTGGATGTCGCTCTAGTGGTCATGGACTTCGACGAGGAAATGTCCAAAGAGTGGTCCAAACACCTTGGCTCCTCTGACACCATTCCAAAGGTTGAAGAACTTGTCAAGTTTATCACCCCACTCACTCGCAACCTTCCAAGTAAGAAGACCTCAGCTCCTCCCACTGCTTCTGCGAAGCAAACTCATGTCAAGAAAGAGGAACACAATAAACCGTCATCTACATTAGCCAAGAACTCCTGTCCCCTGTGCAAGGGAAGCTATCATACACTAGCCAGGTGCTCAACCTTCATGGATTCCACACCAGGTCAGCGCTGAAACTACATTCGCTAAAGCAAAGGCTGCATCAATTGCCTGCACCCCAGTCATCAGGTGGGACGATGTACTACTTCTGTACACAGCTGTCGCACTTGTAAGGCAAGACACCACACCCTTCTACATAAGGAAGACCTAGCCAAGTCGAAAGAAGACTCAGCCAAGGCGAAGTCCACTGGAACTTCTCTGATGACTTCAGTTGCGCCGAACCAGAAGAGCCCCGCCCCTCCAGGGAAAACAGTTCTCAAGTGTGGATTTATTCATACAGCTGTGGTGACCTTGTCCAACGGCGAGCGTTCCATCACAGCCAGAACTGCCATGGATACTTGTTCTGCATCTTGTATTTTCACGGAGCATGTGGCCTCCCATCTATGCCTCGAACGTTCACCCCTACACATGACAATGAGTGGTGCCAACACTGACGCCACTTTCAAGCACTGTGTCACTGTCAAGGTCCGACATGCCTTTCCCTCTGAAGAAAGCGTTGCTTTAACTATGGCTGTTGCGCCTCGACTTCCGTCCACCACCCCACCTCCCAACAAGGATGACATCGCCAGAAATTTCTTATTACAGGGCCTCCAGCTCGCTTATGGTGATTTCGGAGGACAAGTGGATGTGATCATTGGCACTCTGGATTACCCACTTTGTCTCAACCCAGTTCCTATGAAGTTCTGTGCTGTTTCAAGGCTCTCAGCCGTTTCAACCATTTTCGGTTGGACAGTGTCAGGACCACTGCCTTCACCATCTAACATCACTGCTCTCAAGATTGAGCTGAAAGAAGATGACCTGAAATGTCGCCCTCCGACAACATTGGGAGTTAGAAAAGATCCCTGAAGTTACCAGGCTGTCGCTCGAGGATGAATCAGCCATCAAACAATTCAGACAACATCTCTCTGTTTCGCCCGATGGTCGCTATGTAGTCAGGCTGCCGACAGTTGACAACCCACCGCCTCTTGGGGAGTCAAAGAAGATGGCTACTAGCAGGTTCTTGTCCAATGAGCGTAGCCTGCTTCGAAAAAAAAGTTGGACGTCTACAATGCCGAGATGTCTAGCTACTTGGAACTTGGACTTGCCGAAGTAGTCCCTCGATGTGAACTCCAGAATGATGCATATTATCTTCCTGTCCATGGAGTTTTTAAAGACAATTCCACCACCACTAAAGTGCGGCCTGTGTTCGATGCTTCAGCGAAGTCATCCTCTGGTGTCTCATTGAATGATCAACTTCTCGCAGGCCCTAACCTCTACCCATTCATATCCGACATCTAGCTGAAATTTCGCACCCACAACATCGCATTCTCAGCAGACATTGGCAAGATGTTTAGGGAGATAAAGCTGGTCCACTCTGATCGTGACTTCCATCGCTTCCTCCTCAGGGACTCTTCTGGCAACATTGTTGAATGTCGGATGAAGCGTGTCACGTTTGGAGTGAAGCCCTCACCCTTTCTCGCCACCAGCGTCCTGCTCAACATGCCTCAACACACCGCCATTCTCACCCTCTAGCCAGTAGGTGCATTGAGGAATGTTTCTATGTCGACGACCTCTTGTCGGGCACGAACAGTAGAGGAGGCTATGGCATTGCGTGAGTCCATCTGCAACCTTTTCGAGGAACTGGCATGACACTGCGCAAATGGAGGACTAACTCCGATTCATTCAGGACTTCCATTCCCACTCATCTGGTAGAAACTGCTGATCTGTCTCTTCCCTCTGCTCACAACTCGTCCAAAGTGTCAGGTGTCCATTGGATGTGGTTCAAGACATACTACATGTAGCCACTCCTGATGTCCCTCCGGGGAAGAATGTCACTAAGCGCTGGATAGCCTCAGTCACAGCCAAGGTGTATGATGTACTGGGCCTCTACTCTCCCTTTGTCATAGTCGCCAAAGTTCTCCTACAACAACTCTGGAAAGACAAAGTTGACTGGGATGAGTCTGTTCCAGCTAACATCTTGCTAAGCTGGAACCAGTGGACAGATGAGCTTACTCACATCACTCAACACCCTGTTCCCAGGAAATACTCTCACAACACTTCTCCCATCATATCTACTTCTCTTCACGGTTACTCTGATGCCAGTCAGACAGCCTATGGTGCTGTTGTCTATATCAGGCACGTTCACTCTGACAGCATAGTCTCCACTTCCCGTCTACGCCAAGGCCAGAGTATGTCCACTGAAGAAGTCCATCCCACAGCTAGAACTTCAAGCTGCTGCCATGCTAGCCAGTATTCTCCACTATGTGGCAAAGATCTTAGGCATTCCTCTTCGCCATGTTCATCCTTGGACGGATTTCTACAATGGCTGAAGAAGATGCCCTGTGCTCTCAAAGCATTCGTGGCCCATAGAGTGGCTCTGATCCAGGATCTCTTGTCCGAGAATTCTTGGCGTCATGTCTCCACTGACTCCAACCCTGCTGACCTAGTCAGTAGGGGCATTACTGCTGCAAATCTGATAGCTTCTGACCTATGGTGGCACGATCCATCATGGCTTTGCCATCCAGAACAGAAATGGCCGTCTTCAGGGGTGGTTTCTCTGCTGCGGGTTTTGCCAGAGCTCAATACGGTCACTCTTACTACCGTTCTATCTCCTGTTGAACTGGGATGTGTGGACTCGCTACTCCAGCTTCTCTACTCTAGTCCGCATCCTGACTTGGGTTCATCAGTTCATTACCAACTGTCGAACTTCATCCAACAAATTCACTAACATCGTCCTCAGCTCTTCCGAGTTGGCTGATACTAAGTCCTACTTGCTACATCGTGTTCAAATGGATAGCTTCCCTGAGGTCTTCCAGTTCGTCCAAAAGAAGCAGCCCCTTCCTCGCAATCATTCCCCCCGGCCGGGATGGTTGTCTATATAGTCGACAATGCCGTCAGAGTCACCGGGAGAGTTCGGCAGCAGTCCACCAACACTCCCAAGGAATTAATACCTCTATCACTCAAATCTCCCATCACCAAGCTACTAGTGACTTCAGCTCACACAGTCTATCTCCATCCAGTAATTACAGCACTACTATCCATCATCGGCCACAAGTATTACATACCTGGGCTACGAAACTTCCTAAAGAAGGTCTCCAAGAGGTGCATTGTCTGCCAGAGAGCATATACTAGGCCTATGCAACAGGTCATGGGTCTTCTTCCTCATGTCAGGACATCTCCGGCTCCTCCATTCATGGCTACAGGAGTGGACTTTGCTGACCCTTTCCAACTTCGACTTGGCCACACCCGAAAACCAACTCCCGTCAAGGCCTATGCATGCATATTTGTATGCATGACCACAAGAGCTGTACATCTGGAGCTCTGCTCTGGACACGAACGACTTCATGGCCGCCTTCAAACGATTCTGCTCCCGACGAGGCATGCCCTCGGAGGTCTACTCAGACAATGGGACGAATTTTGTCGGAGCTCAGTCAGAGATCAAGGAAATCAGACGCCTACTCACTTCGTCAGAAAAGGCCATATCCCACTTATCATCTACGCAGGATGTGTCATGGCTCTTCATTCTCCCCCGCACTCCACATTTCGGAGGCTTGTGGGAAGCGGGAGTGAGAGTAATGAAAGTTCAACTCCGCAAGCTAGTTGCTCCGCATCCCCTCCGTTACTCAGAACTGGAGATCATCCTCACAGATGTAGAAGCCACACTTAACAGCCGTCCTCTAGCTGCCCTGTATTCCACGGAGCCAGACTCGGACTTAGCACTTACACCTGGTCATTTCTTAATCGGCCGACCACTCAAGGCTCCACCTACCAAACCAGCCAGCACTGCCAAACTTTCCTACCTACGACGCTGGGCACTAGTTCAGCGACTACAGCAGGATTTGTGGATAGCATGGAAAGGATGTTACCTGCAATCCCTCCAGGCCAGATCCCGTTGGCAGAATACAACTTCCACACTACGTGTCAACGATCTAGTCTACGTCAAGGACGAGACCTTGGCCACCTTCAGATGGCCTCTGGCCAAAGTGGTGGCTGTCTACCCCGGCAGTGACGATTGAATTCGAGCAGTCGACATTCAGTGCGGTGGCAAGATCTACAAGAGGGCCATCCATCGATTGGTGAAGCTTCACTTGGAGGACGAGTCTTTAGTGCCCGCCCCCCAGTATGTTCAGGCCAACTGACTGAACAACCGCCACAGGAATGAACATAATTATCATCACCCATAAACACTTCAACGCACACAAATATATCACAATTGTATCTACAAAATGTTATTCATGGCTCAAACCCACTGCTGGTTGTATCATTGTGCTTCACATAAAATGTTTTGTAAAGTGTATGTTGGAGCAAGCAAACAAGTGACAAACATAGGCCAGATGGCACAACAATAAACAATTAATTAATGATGTACACCTTATTGAGAAAGGACAAACATACATTCACACTTCATTCAAACACACATTTACGCATTAGCTTCATGAAAACAACCCCCCTTGGACTGAGCTACAGTATATAGTGGACTGACCCAGCTCAGT
>WLWI01003941.1_pt1 | contig 12641 bp, 6 predicted proteins | sample 6701501 | NCBI WGS metagenome assembly WLWI01 (sample SAMN12718690, study PRJNA515312) | sponge metagenome | isolation source: marine sponge | host: Mycale hentscheli | place: New Zealand: South Island, Marlborough, Capsize Point | collected 2014-11-01
AAACTTATATGATTAATAGAAACAATAGATAATACGTGAAAAAGAAAGTCTTCTATAGGAAAATGTATTCAGTGAATAACTTTTAAAAGTATGTTGTGTCAGTAGAACACTGTTTTATTAACAAACATCATTTAAGTTGAGTATAGAGTGCTTGATTCAAGGTTTAAAATTCTATTCCAAAAAATAATTCACGTTTTTGTTTTAAAATTATTAATATCCCAACTATAAAATTATTGAAGTCATGCTTAGTTTATGAAAACTTTCACTGAAAACTATAACTAAATTTGATCACAAGTAAATCGTTCAAAAAATTATCACCTAGTTTCTTCTCCATGTATCTCTAGTTTCTTGCCGAGCATGTATTTTTTTATGACTTATCAACTCTGTTCTCTATAAATCTCATAATTTGTTCAATTCACTTTAGTTCCTTTGTTTCTCTTATACTTTTCTTTAGTTACTTTTGTCTCTTTAGTCTCTTCTAGTCTACTTATTCTATTCTTGTTCGATCGAACATTTGTCTTATTTCCATTGCTTCTAGTACATTAATTTCTTTTAGTATATTTATTCTCTCACAAACTACTTCATCAATCTAGTTTTTTGTCTATATTAGTCAGTATAGTCTTAAATTTGCAAGAATAGAATAAATAGATGGAGTCACTTTAGTTTCTGCTTATTTCTTCTATTAGTTTTTTCTTTTAATCTGTCATGTGTTTTGAATAAATTTCTATATTTTTTCCTTTATATTAATTATTCTCTACTAATCACTTTAGAAATCTACTATTCACATAGTTCTTCTACACTCTTTAGTTTGATTAGTTTAACTTTTCTCTTCCATTAAAATACAATATGTAGTCGCCTGATTTCCATGAAAAAAATGGTAAAGGATCTCCTTTACTTTACCGCAATGCCTAGTTGCTTCCTTAATCTTCTATATACTTCCCAATTTTGATGCAGTAATATATTTCAGTCTTTCCTTCTTCTAAATTTCAGTACCCGATTGATCACTTTCTTCTTTCTCAGTAAGACTGTTTATTACTTCACAACAGCGGATTATCATTTGATGCAAGCTTCTTTCATTTCCTTCATAATTTAAATTGAAACATCTTTAGTTCCATTATCTAGATCAATTTGATTATCATTCCTGTATGCTCTACATTGTGCTAAAGAGTTGCCACCTTTTGTATTTATTTTTCATTTTTTTGTCTTTTTTACTTGATTTCATATATTTTCCTTCTCTATTCTTCCTCCTGATTTCTTTTCAGTCATTGTGAAAATTCTGTTTCCTTAAGAATCATTCTTTTCTCAGTACTCCATTATTTGCCGAAGTTGTGTTCAATTTGATTGTCATTCCTTTATATTCTACGTTACTAAAGTGTTGTCACCTTTTTGTATTTATATATTCTGTCATTATTTTAGTCCTTTATCTTTCACGTTACACGTGTTTTTCTTTACTTTTCCTTCTGTATTCTTTGTAAAGATTCCTTTACTGTCTTTTAGAAATTGTTGTTACTAGGAATCAATGCAGAAAATGATGCATCCTGGATCATATTTGCCGAGTTGTGTTGTAGTCGTGCTACGATCATCATTGCTACCACAAGCAACTTCAAGAATGATTAAATACATTCCCCCAACATATTTGCTCCTCACATGCATCCAACTTTCAGCCAAATTTGTCGTCTCATTTGTAATTAGCTGTGATGCCTTTGATGCCAGTCTGCTAACTTGCATATTTGTGAAATCATAATGTGGTTAACTGATATGCAAGAAATTAAATCTCGCAGAGCATCTTCTTCAATAGCAGTGCGATTTGAAAGACTATCTGTCTACAGCTGCCTCTAATTATTTATTATTTCCACAATTAACACAAATTAAGAATTAGATTGCTAATGTCAAATTAATTTAATTAAAGTAATTCAACTGTTATCATTTTTATTCTGAGTAGCAAATATTATGTCTAAGGCATTTTTCCATCAATACACACTTAAACATTTTGATGATGCAGGCTTTATTATGTTACATTAATGTGATTCGCAAATTCATGGTGGAAGTAATTGTAAGTACTAAATTTTACTATGTACAATATCATACAGTATAAAAAATTTAAACAAAATTTGCCTTGCACAAGTTACGTCAGAAATAAAGTACTTTACAATATTTTGTTATACTTACGAACTATATCAGTGTCTCCTGCTTCTTTAATACCTCTAGACTATCATGACACTTGTCATCATTAATGATAAATTCAATTTGGGGTAGGTTTGATAAATTAGGCATGGTTTCTCTCTCTAGCAGTGATAAAAAATCTGAACTGCAATGTTTGTGCAGTCTAAAGCAAGTAAAGTATCATTGACTAAATCCCTCACCAATATATTGACAGCCTATTGTGATCAGTTACCTTGCTCTGCATTCAAATTGCACTACACATTAGACGTAAATATCACGAATAACGTACTTTTTAGTTCCTTCAATTCTTATATCAGTTCTCAGATATCATTGTTCAGTTATACTACTTTAAAGGGCAAACTTCGCCCAAAATGTCATAGATTATATGTATGTCAAGTACTGTTCAACTGGAGTGTAGCTGGTCTTGCCATTTGAGTGTTTTAATTAACAAAGGGTCTCTGAGGTCACTGTCTGGCACAGAACACATTTTGTCCCAATTAATAGTGATAATATTTAATATTTTTAAAGAAGTAATCTATTTTTAGTGTAGTTATTTTAAGCTAATGTCATCCACTTTAAAAAATCAAAAATTAAGAAAAATAACAAAACTTACTTTTGTGGTTAATTTTTTGGTGGATTTAATCCAGTTCTCAGCTACACATGAATAATTAATAATAATAATACTACACCTGTTATTAGACATTTTATAGGCGGGGCTATACCTATAATTGCTTCTAGTACCATATCCTATACCTGTTACAAGTTTCATGCTTTTATTATAAAGTGAATAATTATTGCTTTTTTTTGTTTCCAAAATCTGCCTAACATATAACATTGCACTTTTTGGAAAAATTGTATAAAAATTGACAAATTGTTTTCCTGATAAACCCCTTCCCCTTCACCCTTGATGTGTTCCCTTATTAATAATAAATTGAACTTAAAAAAGTTGTACATTATATGCAAGTCTCTCAGATTCTTTGAAACTGAAGTCTCCTTAGTGAACAATGTTATATTCAGAAGAGGACTTCGTCAAGAAGTGGAAACGTCAAGTTAAGTTAAATTATCTACAACGGCTGAGAAAAATTACTGTCATTGTTGAATACTGCAGCAAACCTTGTTAATTTTAGATCACAGAATTACTAGGCCTTACATAATCTACTTTCAGCTTATCATAATAAAAGTAACGAGCAAATAATTGGCAGTGTGGTTGGTACCTTATGCATTAACTTATCATGAAGCTTAATTTATCCATTATGTTCTACCATTTTGTTTAGTTCGTTTTCCTGCTCTCTTTCTCTCATGAGCTATTTCAGTTACTCTTACCTCCCACTTTCCCACTTTTCAGCTTTTTCTGTTCGAGTCACGGGTCCTATTCTTACGCTTCTCAGTCTCCCTGTTCGTATATCCATGATTATGGATTATTGCCTTCCCTTTTGAAACTTTGCCATTCATCACCGATTTTACCTGCTTATAGCTACAATAGTTGTTAATTCCTTAATTGATTTGCACTGCAAAACTTTACACGTTCAGTTAAACAATGCTTTGCAAACTCAGCCTAGCTAATTATTAATGTATGTACACTGTTGCTATTGTTACTGACACACAAATGTATTATACAATAAAAATAAAAGACGTATCTTTATATTTAATATTTTGTTATAGTATGTTAGATAAATGCCCATTTTTAAGAACGAACCTTGTAGTTTTGAGTACATTTAGTTCAATTTAATCACTCAACTATAATTACTATAAATAGATTAATGTGGATATTTTTTGCTGAAATCTTGTGATTCCGATTCCATTAAGTACAGGTCATACAATCAGGACGAATAATAGTAACATGAGGTACTACTGTTTACTTCCTAAGGGCAGCATGTTCAGGATCGGAGGAATCCTAAACAACTGCCTTGTATCATCCTTAATTTTGTATCACGTGCTTGCGTGTCTATTTTACCGGTATCACGCCTTAACCATCTAACTTCTTGTACCACTTTCACTTGTTCTGCTCGAATGATTGATTAATGATTGAATTTAGTTGTGTCTGAGTAGCTAGTAAATAACTAGCAGAGCAGGACAGTCTGGTTCTTTGAGTGTAATACCAAGACTATCCACGGTTTGGGACTTACACCCTGAATTTGTGCCATGGGTGGCAAGAAATGATGAAAGTAAGCATGTGGTGATGATGGGGAGTGGCTATGTGGAATATTTACTTTGAAGCTACTTTGAAGCTTCAGGTCAAAGTACTACATTTAATCAAACAGGCATTTAATCACCAGGTATTAATTAGTTGGCCCATCAACTGCAGTAGATTTAGCTAAACTTCAAGCTACAGAAACAAGAAAGTCACCATGAAGCATGTCACGATGGTTTATCACAGCAACTTATCAATTCCTATCATATTCAGATGTGAGGTACCCAACATACTGATATTTGAAAAGCATTTTTTTCTGAATTTGAGATTGCAAATAATTTGAACATCAGTCAATTAAATAGATTGTGAATAAAAATAAGATATGATTCAACAATGGGAATAATATAAATGACATGAACAAATGTGGGTTTAAAAAGTTTTGAATTGTTTATCTAAAAAACCAAACACTAGATAGCCTTACTCGTCCAATTCTTTTTGCTGCTATGTACATATGAACCACTGCATACACTATAAGACAGAAAAACTCATAAAACATTTTATCACTTGTCTGATGATACCAATAGTTCATGTTATAAGTAAAATAAGATGGTCAGAAGATCTTACAAATATTCTAGTCATCAAAAATATTTTTTCCATTTTTACTATCTCAGGAATCAGAAAAAGAATTGGTTAGTTTATCTGTTCTTTCCAAATTTAACAAAAATTTGTACTTAGCAATATGATTATCAGCTGACACTAAAGATAACATAAACTGTGACAAGCTAATATTCCCCCATGGTCCTTTTTAAAACTGCCTTAATTGAACTAGGAAAAAGAAACTTTACCCCATATTAAAGCACTTTATTTGGCTTCTAAAATAATTAGTCTCAAAATAAAAGCTCTTCATGCTTAGGAAGTACCCAAAAGACATGTTAAAATCCACATTTCTAAAATGTTGCATCCAAGCATGATAATTTCACTTGATTTAACAACCAGGCCTTTTATACTGGTCAAAAGGTAGAGAATTTTTATTCATTAATAAGACGATTCCCCAGACTGTACCATTCATCAAATCTACCTTGCATTATTTCCATCTTAGCTTCAAGTTTCAATTAAAAAAAGGTGTAGCTCATTGCAGATCTTGCTATGTGATTGCTGAGCAATATCAACACTCAGTGTTACTATACACTAGCTATCTATTACAAAACCATTTCTCAGAGATCAAAAGAATAATTTCTTTGGTCATACATGTCGCTTGTGCATTGAAAACGGTAGATGTAAGTACTATTTTCATAAGAGAAGCTAAAAATGCAAGAGACATGCACCGGTATTTTCTCAATGCAACAATTCTAGCACCAGGTAAACTACTGGACATAATATTAAACAAAAACTTATTTGCTCACGTAGTTCGGATGTGACAATAGGGGGCATTACCCACAAAAGCTTACCATCGTAAAGGCAAATAAAGTAAGAGATTATTCTGGAAAATTAAATCGAAACAAAAAATTCTGGTACATTGAAGAAACTTTTGATTCAAGAAGTCGTCTTTCAAATTTATTGCTGAGTGACACTGACTGGATAGACTGACTAACAGACTGATAAAATAACCCATTCATTCATGTTTGCTGAGACAAAAACAATACACTAGATTAATTACGGAACAAGAAATTTGAGTAGAATACTATGTTGCTTAAAACATTACACTACATCTCGAGAATCCTTTAGTGCAAATAGTACTGTGTACATACACTCTAAGTATTTACTGAATCTGATAATAATCAGTTTTGTCAAATTAATTATTGTTAAATTGCTGACACTTTTTGCAGAACAGTGTAAACAACCATTTTATTAGTTAAAAGGCTTAAGTTTGTAATTACTATTAAATTGGCTGTATATAAATATATAACGGCTTTCTTTATTTTTTACTCACTAGTTTTCCAAACTGTTCCGTTAGTTGTGCATAGTGAAAACAAGTACAGTTGACCGATATACAAATTCACTATAGACAACTGAGCAGTTAACTGAGTTAAAGTGCACGTATCACAAATTAATTTATCTTAGTTAATTAAAAATCATGCACGTATCACAAATTAATTTATCTTAGTTAATTAAAAATCAATATTAATTACTAATGGGAAACTAACTCAATATATCAGCATCTGTATCATTTTAAAGTTTACTTGTCTTTATGCAGACTACAGCACTGACCCACATGTGGACAATTGCTAAGAGAGAAACGGACTAAGGATAGATGTTGAAAAGCAATGAGATTAAAAACAACTACAACAAACAACAACAAAAAAGTGCAATTTCGGTGGTAATTAGCTGTAGGCAGTGACCTCATACTTTTCTTCAATAGTGTGCAGTGTAACTCGGTGCTTAGCTTGGTGGTCCTGATACAATAGTACAAAATTGCTAAAGTGTATTTAAAGAAACTTTTAAGATTATCCCTTAATCTTCACAGATTTAATAAAAATTTGGACATCATTGTGACTATTTTAAAATGTGGATTAAGACAGATTGAAAATAGATATTTGTACAGCCAGCAATCACTGCTAAGCACTTGTGCACGATGACCCACTACTCAATTAATTCACATTTCTTTCTCATTTTAGCAGCATTAAATTAATTTTATATTTCTTTCTCGTTTTAGCATCATTAAATACATTACAATGTTTAACTTACCACTTGGAATTAGTAGTAACACGCCGATTGCAATAAATATGACTCCTCTTACAATTAAATCATTTGAATGAGCATTAACAATCTCCAGAATGATACCAGTTAAAAAGGATGCTGAAAATAATATATAATACTTTACAGTATGTTTCATAGTAAGCAACAACAGATTGAAAATAGATATTTGTACAGCGAGCAATCACTTCTAAGCACTTGTGCATGATGACCCACTACTCACACCAGCAGGTTGTCCCCTTCAGGCATGGGTTAAACACTTAGTCCTTGTGCTTACTTAGTATTTTTGAAGTGATTGATAGTTCTTTCAAGCATTTTTCACTAGTCTGTAAGACCCATAAGTTCAAAGTGTTCAACAAACATCTTTTGACACTAAGCACTTTCAGAGAATAATATGATAAAAATATAATCACACATTAGCAATTAATCTTTATGTAACTTATGGCCATTCGGTCTACATAGTAAATTTAGGTATCTGGCCTCAGTTAATAGTCTCCTTTCATTGAGCTCAGCTCCTAACAGAAAACTATAAAATCTTGGGCTTATATTTTACCTGAAATCCTTGAAGTAACTTTAAAAGAAAATGTAAAATGTAGTGTGCAGCAAGGTTCAGATTGTGCATGATGGCACTTTGAAAATGCTAGGATCTGAGCTGGGAAAAGTAAATCTGCTATTCAGAGCTGTATAAGGAGAGTGGGCTTATGTGGGGTTCTTTTCTCGAGTAAGAGGGGGCTTGTACGGTCAATCCCAACATAAATAAATATAGGAACAGGTTACAGAGTGAGTTCACCCATAAGCTGTTCAGCTGTATGGGCATAAGATGTTTGACATAGAACAAAAGTTTCGGCTGTGGAACCTGAATAGGGATTTGAGAATTAGGAATACAGTATTTCTGAGGCAATACTGCAGCCAAATCCAAGTGCACCTCTTTAAAACACTAAGTAATATAATTATTTAGGATCGGAGGAACCCTAAACAATCGCCTTGTTTCACCGCTAATATAGTATCACACGCTTGCACGTCTATCTTACCAGTATCACCCCATAACCATCTAACTTCATGTATCACTTCCACTTGTTCTGTTTTAATGATTGATTAAAGACTGAATTTGGTTGTGTCTCTGTGAAGTGAAGTAGCTAGTAAATAACTAGCAAAGCAGGACAGTCTGGTGTTTTGAGTGTAATACTGAGACTACCAATGGTTTGGACCTTACACCCTGAACCTGTGCATGGTCCTTCGAGCCAAATACGCAATATTGAAGTTGACAAGGACCAGCGACCTAACTCACTTCTTTCTAGCTATCTCTATGACCACTAGCTATCTGTTAGCTTTACTGTCAAACGTCGTCGACTACACGCCATCGTCCATCAAGGCTCTGTACGCGTCATCTGCGGTGAACAATAGTGCTTTATCAGGAATAACTAGTTCCTTTGTCTTCGAACCTAATTTTATCAGCCTTCCAACAAGGACAACATCACATCGGTGTGCTAAAAATACCTCACAGACAATACATACACAAATGCCATTAATTCTTTGGTTTCTTTTTTTGACACCATTTTCTTCCTTTTCCTCGCAACCACATGGAAATCCTCAAGTCAGCAATTTGTCAACAACATTCCTCAACAATCAACACCTCTACCTGGAGGATCATCAACACTTCGTGGCAGCAAACTACCTACCGAAAAAATAACTTCTAGATACCTTGCTAACAGTCCACTTTTTCAAGAACTTTGTTTGCTGGCTATCTTCATCAACCACCTTATGTGGTATCTTGTTTCCACAAGTTGATTTCTAATCCAAGCTACAACTCAACTATGATCAACATGGCAGCTGTCTCAAGAATTTAGAGTAATAGAGCAGTCATCCGGGACAGGATGATCAAGGCCATCAAGAATACAGAAGGAACTTTCTTGACTGACCAGGTGGATCTTGACACCTAAGACTTGAAACACACCATCAAGAATATTGAAGCAATACTCTTAGAACATCAGGAAAACCAAACTCAGGTGTTAGAAGCCATGTCAGAAGAAGGTGCCACGGAGGAAGACATCCTAGTAGAGACTGACAACAACTCAGAAGTAGAAGCCAAGGCTGAAGAGTGTATAGTCAGGCTCAGGTGGGTTCTCACACAAACCAAGCTGTATCTCCACAATGAAACTGTCTCATCATCAGCGGAGAACTGGCTGACCAACTTGAGCCCGTCATCCACAAATTTCATCATGGACAGAAAGCTACTCATCAAACAGCTGGAAGGCCTGGTCAAATAGCTGGGACCTCACAGGAGAGACCTAGTAATATAACCACTGTTCACTCAAGTCAAGGATCATCTTGACAACATTCCAGCAACTCTCTTCAGTACACCAGCAACAATGCCAGCTGCAACAACAACTGACCCTGCTAAGAAGCTGCCTCCACCCTACCAGGTGAATACGCCAACATTTTCTGGACACGTTTACAAATTTCAGCTGTTCTCAGTTTCAAAGAGATCATGGACATTTACAGTGAACATTACACCGATGCTGTATACTAGCAGATGCCATGAATGACTGAGAAGCGAGAAGAGTAGTCAACTACGGGTGGCCCTGGATTCCCCCCTCCCCCAAGAAATCTGAATTTTTAATTATAAATGGTAACTCAGAGCAAATATTTTTATTACTAAAAAATGTAAATCAAAGCACAATTCTTCTATTTTTGTTTGTTTGAAAATCACTAGAACTTCATCAAAGCTTACAGCTGAAAGCTCAGGGCCTCAATGGCAATTTTTATGAGCCGATGAAGGTTTTAATCAGTGATAGCGTTGTGTATACGAGTCTTAATGAGCTTCATATAGCTGAAAGAACTTTCAACTGATGCTGTTCCAACGAAGGATTATGTTCAAAAGTTTAAATGTTTCTGAATAAAATCCCCGTACACCTCTGAAGTGTAACAGTGGACAACATGTTAGCGTTACCCCCAAACTTGAAGACCACACCCTCCCATCTCTGAGGCCTATTTAGCTACACGCTATCCTAGGTAGGAATAAAATATTCCCCCCCCCTCCCCCCCATAAAAAATCCTGTATGAAGATCTGTATGCTGCAGAAAGATTCGACGTAGCGCTTCAGCAGTTAAAGAACAGATATAGCTGAGCTTTTATCATATATCTACATCTAGTGGAAGAACTCATCACCCGCAGTAAATATGACTATTCCCAAGAAAGCATGGTTAAAAGCCTTAGACTGGACACAATGAATGCATCCTGACTGCCATGGATAAATTCGGTGGGAAGGATATCGAAGCACTTGCAGTGGCACTTGTTCTCAGGGACCGTGATGAGGAAGTGAGGAATGAATGGGCAAGACATCTCAGCACGGATGACAAGATCCCGTTCTGGAAGACTTTGTCAAATTCGCAACTCCACTCTCACACCATCTACCTCAGAAACACAAAACCCTCAACCCTGGAGCAGCTGCCTTCAAACCTAGCACCACAGGAGTCAAGCCAAAGACTGAAGACACAGCAACCACTGTTACAACAACATCATCTAAGCCAGCCCGTCTTGTGTGCAAAGGTACCAGCCACTCTCTGATGCGGTGTTAGACTTTCAAGGAAGCAACAGTCAACCAGGTGGGGACACATCAATCGCCACAAAATCTGCACCAATTGCCTCCACCCCAGTAACTGCCACACTGATGACTGCCACTGCCACTGCCAGCCCATCACTAGCACCCAAACAATCTGATCAATCAACAATCTCTAGACCTCCAGGTGGAATAATTTTTACAGCCATGCTCCAGAATGGAGATAATCTCATGCCAATAAGTGTCGCCATGGACTCCTGTGCATCACACTCCATGGTAACAGAGGTGGTAGCATCACAGCTGAAAGCCAAATGATCTCATGCCGAACTTACCATACAAGGAGCCATATCTGAAGAAGGCACCATCAAGCAAGGCAGAGTGAAGCACAGCTGTAAACTGTTTGTCAGCCTCATCCTGCCATCTGATGAAGGTCAAACTATCGAGTTCGCCATCACATCAACTCTTCCATCCGTCACACCGCCATTAGATATCAACCCCATCGTCAACAGCTCCATCCTCAAAGGACTGCCATTAGCAGACGGAGAGCTTGGTGGACCAGTAGATGTCGTCATCACCACTCAACATCTGTCCTTCTTTATCAAGGAAGCACTGCCTTACCAATGATCTTTGGATGGGCCTACTTTGGAGCAGGCAGCTGTCTTCCAAGGGAACTGGCATGATGACTCAGCTGGAAGAAAGTGACTTGCAAGGGTCTCTAACCAAGTTGTGGGAATCTGATCAAGTGCCCACTGCCCATGCTCTCACAACAGCTGAACAGTCTGCAGTGTATCAGTTCCAGACCAACCTGTTTGTCAATCCGGAAGATAACCACTACGCATCAGGACTTCCATGGATTGAGAACCCAGCGGAACTTGGTCAAACACAACAAATGGCCAAGTTATGTCTCATCTCCAACAAACGAAAGATGAAATGGATGGGCAAGCTGGAGAGCTTCCAATCTGAAGTTCGCCAATACCTGGAACTAAGTCATGCTGAGATCATCCCTCAATCTGAACTCAACCACACTGGGTATTACATGCCCATGCATGGAATAATCAAAGAGGAATTGACAACAACCAAGATACGTCCAGTGTGTGACTGTTCAGCCACGTCTTCCTCAGGTTACTTGTTCAACGACTGCCTTCTACCTGGGCCAAGTCTGTACCCTGCCATCACAGACATTTTGCTGGTGTTCCGCCAGAGCAACATACATGTAGCACTGATGGCAGATGTTCCGAGAGATCCACCTGCTCACCAAGGAAAAGGATTTTCACCATTTCTTGGCTCGAGATCAGTCAGGAGACATCATCCACTGTCAAATGACCCGTCTAGCATTCGGCGTCAGGTCTTCTCCCGTTGTCGCGACAGCTGTCATCCACCACCATGCAGAGAAATACAAGCAGCAGTTTCCAGATGTAGCAGCCTGTGTACTGAAATTGTTCTACGTTGAAGATGTACTAACTGGCACCAACACTATTGAAGAAGCCATCAAGCTTATGGTGGCAGCGACTATCCTGCCCCAGTGCAAGCTGTCTGAGAGGAGAAACTAAGGATTCAGCCCCCCATCTAGGTGGCTGCGGTGGGCTCTCCATCGGCTTCGTCTAAAGAGAGATCTACAGAACCTTCGGTGACCTACAGGCATCCGACTATCAAAGACCAGCGGGCCTGTGTTCTTGTCCATAAAAATTGACGAATTTTCTGTGGTTATAATTTGCGAGACAATGGGCGAGGGAGGGCAGGCAGAAATAAATAGATTGAACAACTCAAAGGAGCAGCGCTGATAATTAACTTAAGCAGCACAGAAACAGAAATTCATGAGGTGATAGGTTGAGAGTGGTGAGGTAAATGTAGCACAACTGGCTACTAGAGGTATACTTGATCAAAGAGAGTTTGTACTAAATTGTCAGTCCAGTCTCAGTCAAATGCATTGTGAAGTTTGGTATCTCTACTGAAATTTTTCAATAAAGATACCAAACTTTTCAGTTCTTCAAGGATCTTGTGAAGCCCTGGTACTTTGTTACAGTGACTTTGATTTCATGATCTTATGTCGCTGTAAAAAAATCCTGTTTTAAAAAATAGCTCACTTTAGCAATT
>WLWI01003944.1_pt1 | contig 12633 bp, 11 predicted proteins | sample 6701501 | NCBI WGS metagenome assembly WLWI01 (sample SAMN12718690, study PRJNA515312) | sponge metagenome | isolation source: marine sponge | host: Mycale hentscheli | place: New Zealand: South Island, Marlborough, Capsize Point | collected 2014-11-01
AGCTTTTCCTTCACTTCTCAGCTGTTGTGGTGGTAGCATCTACAGCAAGTCCTTATCTTATCACAGTACTTCCAATTATTGTCATTCTATTTCTCATATTAAGATGGTACTACTTGAAATCAGCACGTGACATCAAAAGACTGGAAGCTCAGGGTAAGCATGATATAAAGTTACAAGATTGTTTTTTACTATTAATTATTTTTAGCTCGAAGTCCAGTATACTCTCATATTTCCTTAACACTTGACGGGTTATCTACTATCAGGGCTTTGAAGCAGCAAGAAATTGTTTTTCAGCAATTGCATTTCTTCAATAACGAGCACACCAAGGTTTGAAAAGCACATGCAAAAAAATTCCCACTTTTATGTATGATTGTATGTACTCATTTGTAGGGTTGGTACGTATACTTGATTACTACAAGATGGTTTGCAATTCGAGTTGATCTTTTGACAAACCTGATTTTACTGGCAGTAGTTGGGTTTTCAATTCCTATAGTTGCTCACACTGGTAATCATGAATAATGCATTGTCACTTAAATAGCTAATTCTGCTTATTGTTTATACATATAGACCTTCAGTTTGATCCTAGTCTCTTGGGTTTGGGCTTAACATATACTGCAGCATTAGCTGGAATCTTTCAATTTTGTGTAAAACAGAGTGCAGAGTTGGAGAATCAAGTGAGTTATTGAGGAAATTATGAGTAATCTGTACACATCATTTTTTATGTTAACAGATGGTTTCTACAGAAAGAATCATGGCGTATAGTACTTTAGAAAATGAAGCACCATTAGAAACAATGGATCACTCTTTACAACCTCCCAGAGATTGGCCTAGTAAAGGAGCAATTGAAGTTGAGAATGTTGTATTTAGGTATTCTTCTGACCTACCAAATGTTCTCAAGGATGTGACATTTTCGGTACAAGCTAGAGAGAAAGTTGGAATAATTGGAAGAACAGGGGCTGGCAAATCTTCTCTCATTTCAGTGTTGTTTCGACTTGCAGAGCCTCTTGGCTCTGTGATCATAGATGGTATACAAACCAAGTCCTTGGGATTGCATGACTTGAGAAAGAGCATGTCAATTATACCTCAAGACCCAGTTCTCTTTAGTGGAACAGTGAGATACAACTTGGATCCTTTTGAAGAATACTTGGATAAAGAGCTTTGGGAGGCACTTGAGCGAGTAGAAATGAAAGCTCTTATAGAGCAGATAGAGGGTCAATTAAGTGGAAAAGTTCTTGAGGCAGGAGGAAATTTCAGTGTTGGTGAAAAGCAGATGCTATGTTTGGCTCGAGCGCTGCTCAGAAAGAACAAAATCTTAATATTAGATGAAGCAACAGCCAATGTGGACCCAAGGTTTGTGTGTAGGGTATTATACAATAAACATGCAAATTAAAAAAAAAAATTTTTTTCAGGACCGATGAAATCATACAGCATACTATTCGAGAAAACTTTGCGGACTGCACAGTTTTGACCATAGCTCACAGATTAAACACAGTCATGGATTCAGATAAAATAATGGTAAGTAAGTCTGACAGATATAATGTGTTCAATATTAAGCTAGTGAGTCAATGTACTCAATTAATTTTCTTCTATCTGACTACTTGTGGATCAGATGTTGCAGCTGAGAGTGGACCCAAATTAGAAGCAATTCTATAAGAGAATGGGGTATTATGGTCCTAATAATACAAAAAGTTTGGTATTATATTGAAATACCACAGCAGTGTAAAACTGAAATAATGATCTGATTTCTCAAAGTGAGTTATCTGAAACCTTGCTGCACTTCATCCAATAGGCAATACACCACAGTGAAACTTCTAGGCAATGCTAGTTCGTAACGTGAATAAAAGTGTGAATAATGGCAGAATTAAAATAGAAAGATTAGGGTGTCTTATCTTTGGTTATAATGTTAACAAGTGATAGCATGGTAAACTGGGATATTAGGATTAAGCTAACCACAGTTTTCTCTGTGGTATTACATTTCTAAATAGCTAACTTCTCAAGTGCTGAATTCAAAGTTGACTTACTATGTGCCTTTTTGATGTGTGGAATTAGACATTTTTTACCATGGTAAGTTTGAACCGTCCAATCAGATTGAACGATTTGGGGCGAATTTATTTCATACCCACCTCCTAAAGTGTCCAATCTAAACTTCGTTTTCATGTATTTCTCATAGCCTAGAGCCATGGTACTAGTCGGTTGCACTCCGTTTGGTCGGTGTGGGATTCACAATATCCTTCAGGCCTTTGGCCCTCGGTTGTGTAAACTCTCATTGTGGTATAACCTATACTTATTTTATTATCATCATTATTATTGACTGAATGAACTATTAAATAACTTAGTATAGTAAGAGAAGATGTCAAGTGAAGCAACCCAGGGAGAGGTAGGTATGAATCTGCTAGAGGTGTTTTGTATTGTAACAATCTGAGTGTGGAGTAAAGTAGTGACTATAGACTGCAAGAAGAACTGAAAGTCAGTAAAAAGCATTATGCTATTGCTATAATTCTGTTATAAATTTTCAGTGAGTTTTTCCACAAAAAAGTTACCAATAAAATTCAACAATTTACCACTTCAGTTTCTGTTAAAAACAAACAAATAAATTGAGAAGTAGGAGTTTATCAGGAAGAGAGGTGTTAATTGGAAGAAAATGAAAAGCAGAACTCAAAATACAGTATTAATTTGATGAGAAAATATATTATTTACCCTGTAGTAAGTAGCTATAACAGATCTTGTACCATAATACGTTCAAACCATCCAATCAGATTACTCAATTCATGATGAATACAGGAGGAGAATAAGTGAATCGTCCAATCAAAAATTAGTTTTATGCGTTTCCTATAACTTGGAGTCCTAATACAAGTCTGTTGCACCCCCTTGTGTTTGGTCAGTACAAGATTTATACTATCCTCAGGCCTTTGGCCCTTATTTACGTCGTGGTGTAACTTATACATACTTGTACCGTGGTTCAAACAGTCCGATCGAATTGCTCGATTTAGTGGTGAATATATTTCATACCAACTCCTAAGAGGTGAATAAGTGAACAGTCCAATCAACTATGGCCTAGAGCCATGATATAAGTTAGTTGCTTGTTCAGTCAGTACGGGATTTACACTATCCTCAAGCCCTTGGTTGTGTAAACCCCATACCAACCTCAACGTTATGGTGTAACCTATCCTAATAAGAGTTTTACATACTCTGCATGCTCACTTTGTCAAGTTGTGAAAAAAAAAATTCTAATTATTTTGAGGGAAAACCTAGTGTGCATGAGACATGAGATAGTAATTGAGTGGTTCACTTGCTAAATGTGTTATTGGAGTGCAGTTTATGTAGATAGTGTGTACAATAATCTATTTTGTCTTTCCATGAAAGTTGCTAAGCAGGGTACTTTTTATATAGCTACTAGAGGGGAAAGAGGGAAAAGTAGCAATAATGACATGTATTCTAATTTTTCTTAGGTGATGAGCAAAGGTCAAGTTAAAGAATTCTTTCCTCCATATCTCCTTCTTCAAGATAACAAGTCTGAACTCTTCCAAATGGTAGAGAAAACTGGACATCAAGCTGCTAGGAAGCTTCACCAAATTGCCAAGGATGCTTACTTTAAATTAGACCAAGGAATTGCATAATGTCATTGTTGTAGATTACATTTAATTTATTCTTACAGCCCGTAAGGGTTTCTTATAAATATGATAATTTTCATACTTTTGATTATTAAAATCAGGGAAGTAGCTATTCTAGAAGACTAATATTTAGTTAGTAGAGAGTGTGATCAGCAGTGATAAAATACAATGAAACTTTTAAGGTTTTGCAAACCTTAATATTTAGCTATCTCAAGAAAGAACAATTGAAATTATTCATTAATGCCCAGAATAAATAGAGTACACCATCTCCTTCATTAAGCAACTAGCTATCATAAGGGCCAAATTCTTTACTGTCTTTTGCTTCCGAGACAATTCTTCTTGGCTATAATCAACCACATCCTCTCTATATGAAGAACTCATACACTTTCCAATGTATCAGCTGCTTGGTCTCTTAAAATAGGTCCTTCTTCATCTAATCCTGTTGAAAGTTTGACCAGTTGCAATTTAAATCACAAAGACATTTTGGTATTTGTTTTACACATTTTATGTGTGTGTTACTTTGTTTGCTGGTGTCCTTAAAGCCTATTAGCTCAAGGTCACTAGAGCCAATCTCCTTAATGTGGAGCATGTCATGTGATTGTTCAGGTGTGGTTTTGATGTTATTAGCTATACATTTAAAAATTATCAATTCAAAGTAGCTAATGTCTGGGAAACAACGTGACAAGCACCAAGAGATATAGGAAGTGTATCCTCATGGAAAGATATCTGTGCTATTTTTTATTGATTATCTAAGGACCTTCTGCCATCATAGACACAATTTTTGGCAATGTCCAAAAGATCTGATTGTTCTATACTCTGTCTCTAAATGCAGCTTTAGTGTAGATAAATACACTAACGCTGCATGGCTCAGTAACTCTAACTATGAAGGTTCTTGTAAATTTGTAAATCAAGAGTGAGCAGACAGCAAAGACAAATAATAAATAGAATTAAGAAAAAGGAGATGAGGATTGATTCCAAAAGTAAAAAAAGTTCTAAAGTAGCTACTCAAAAAGAGGGGTAAAATTAATAACAAATAGCTAACTGTTATGTTAAGCAAATTGTTCATTTAGAAGTGATTTGAGGAAGATCATGCCCATACATTTTTTACACCAGCACCCACCCTTGTCAGGTTAATGGTTTATAGATTGTTCAATATAGTACCAAGTGATTGATAGACAGAAAATGACTAACTGAACAGAAAAGAGAAAAACTGAAAAACAATATAATGAATCGGACAGACAGGAAGTATAGTCCAATGCACACAAAACACAACGGAACAAACAAACACCAATTAACAAGTTCTGTTCGTAAAAAGAGTGTTAAATCAGGGGTTGCCTGACCTCTGCAATTCATGCCTTCCCATGCTGTCAGGGTCACCAACACAGGTAATAAATTTTTTTTAAAATAAAAAAATTAAAAACGTGTAAAATATACGAAAAATCAGGTGCTTTTTGACACATTGTGGTGCTTTTATTTTATTTTGCTTTTTCACATGTTTAGAGTTTAGTCACAGGTCATTCCAATGGAAGAAGAAGACTCAAAATATGTGAGTCGTCTCTCTATGAGCAGACCAGTTGATTGCAGATCAAGTGCCAAATATAATATCATTTCAAGGCTTTTCTTGTTGTAAGTTATATTATAGCTGATTGGCAATTTGGAAGAAGTAGTATCTGTAATATACTTAGGGTATAGCTAATATACACCAAATATACAGCAATGTATGTATGTTACATTTAGATGGATAGAACCTCTATTTTGGCTTGGTTGTCATCGCCCATTAGGACAGAATGATCTCTATGCCCATCCTAAGGAAGCAGACTCTAAACAATTGTTGATGCGCTTTAACAAGTAGGTTAATTTGCTTCCCCTACATTTATTATAGCTACTTAAAACAGTTGATTGTGTTTTGCTGTTGTCGTGGCTTTTTTGTTTTTGTTTTTATTTGCTTTTTTTTAAATCTTTATGTTCTTTTGTGCGCAACATTTTATCTAATTATTCTTATAATTTTTACAATAATGCAAGATACTGGAAGAAAGAACTTAGCCGCAAACTACAAGGAAAGAGTCCTAGGTTGTTAGTGGCAATACTTAAATGTTTTTGGGCCAAATTAATAATTCAAGGTCTCTTGTTGTTTTCAGAGGTATGTTTCAATACTGAAGCTTGCTCTTATTTGTTATTGCTAATAAATTGCTTAATGCAGGTCATAATACTGATTGTGCAGTCTGTCTTGTTAGGATATTTGACAGACCAGTTTACTAATTCAAATGAAGTGGGAATGAACACCACTAACATGAGTAATCAAGAGACTATTCCAAATAATGCCTACTACTATGCCACAGGTTTGCATGATACTGAACAGTAACTGACATGAGGAGTAACTCTCTTTTTTTTTTTGCAGGACTTTCAGGAACTGCTTTCATTATAGCATTAGTTCTTGGACACACTTATCTGGTGGCATACAAAAATGGAATGATCTCTCGCATCGCTGTTACAGGTGCTATCTACCAGAAAATTCTTTCTCTCAACCTGGAGACGGTGGGCAAGCTTTCTTCTGGTCATATTATCAACCTTGCATCCAACGATGTTCAGCGTTTGGATTTAGTGAGCATTATTGACATATACTGTTTCATGCTAGTTATTGGACTTTCCTATTAGGCATTTATTTTTGTTCACACTGTTTGGATAGCACCTCTTCATTTGGGAGTGGTCACATACTTAATATATCTTGAAATCAGTTGGTATGCTTTTATTGTCACCGGAATAGTTTGTCTTCAGGTTCCTCTACAAATTCTACTGGCCAGACTTTATAGCTACTTAAGGTGAGTAATTCTGTTGGCTATGAATAATACTAACGTGTCAATGTTTAATTTATTACTTAAGGTTGAAGTCTGCCAAATTTACAGACCGTCGAGTTAGAATAATGAAAGAGGTAATAGCAGGGATAAGAGTCATAAAAATGTACACCTGGGAATATGCTTTCAGAAAAAACATCACAAACACTAGGAGGTAAATAGTACATAAATACACGGCTAACAGCTTTGCTTTAATTCTAATAATGTTGCAGACAAGAATCAGGCTTTGTTTTGCAAGCTGGATTGATTCGTGCCATAGGCTTAGGCTTCATGATCACTTTCATAAACATTGTGATATTTTTCACTTTTGCTGTCTATTGTACCTCCACTGGTGGTCAGCTTTCACCCCGAAAAGTTTTTATTTCAATATCACTGGTACTCAACCTTCGACTGACTACTGTCCACTTTTTCATTCAAAATGTGTTGGGAGTGGTGGAAGCCAAAGTAGCTGCTACAAGAATACAAGTTAGTCACTTTTGCTTCCATGTTACAGTTGGTATTCATTTTACATTGTAATCAGAAACTACTAGAAATGGATGAATTTGTTCACAACAACCAAGTCAATGATGCAACTGGCTTACCACTCATGAGCAATTGGAGGCATCTCTTGTGCAATCAAGACTCAGTGATACCAGAGATCACTGTAAACAATCTTACAGTATCTTGGTCTAACAATGATTCCAAACCAGCTTTAAAGAATATCTCTTTTGAAGTCAATCAGGTTGGTTTCATTGTTTATTTAGGTATAACCCCTTATATGCTGAGGATGTAATGATGATTGTGTGTATAGATGAATAAATTGCTTGCTGTTATTGGACCGATAGGATCTGGAAAGGTAAAACTTCAAGTGGTATGTTAGTATTCAATCGGTGTTTGCTTATCTCCTATTGTTGGTGAGTGAGTGAAGATGAGTGAGGTTTAACTCAAAGGAGTTTATGTGTGAATATGTATATGTGAATGTATGTATGTGAGGCATATTAGTAGCACATAAAGTAATGAATTGATGATTGTTAGATTTGGATCTTATAGGGGCCGACCTAAACTGGACCATTAAACTTTTTGAACCTGACAGCAATGATTCGTAGCACACTGTAATTTTGAAAGCTGCTGTTAGGTGATGCTAATTTTCTTCATTAAAAGGAAAACACTTCACAGAATGCAATTAAAAAGCTTTAACACACTATTGCTCCAACACACTGCAAAATACTGCACTTCAAGTTTCAAGAAAACCTGAAATGCTGATTTCTTTCAAACATTTTATCTGCAAACATTTTATCTGCTTATTTATTTGTTGCTTATAGCAAGGTTTCTCTTGCTTAGCCCATGAGAATGAGTTATGTGTTTAATTAGCCATGCCCATCTCACTTGCAATTTATACTGAAGCCACCACTAGTTAGAATTGAAGCTTGTTTGTTTGTTTGTTTGTTTTGTTTGTTTGTTTGTTTTACTGTAGTCTACACTGTTATATTCCTTGCTAAATGAGTTACCATCAACAGATGGTAATATAATCATGAATGGAAAAGTATCATATGCTTCTCAAGATCCTTGGGTGTTTGCAGCTACTATTAGAGAAAACATCTTGTTTGGAGAAAAGTTTAATAGACTCAATTACGAGAAAGTTTTGAAAGCATGTGCACTTGACAAGGTTAATAGTATTTGCTTCTATATAGCAATATTTTCAGTAAAAATTTTTTATAGGACATGGAAAAATTAGAGAAAGGAGACTTGACTCTAGTTGGAGAAAGGGGAGTGACTCTAAGTGGTGGTCAGAAGGCACGAGTCAACTTAGCACGGGCAGTGTACAGAGATGCAGACATCTACTTGCTGGATGACCCACTGAGTGCTGTGGACAGTGCAGTTGGAACTGATATATTTAATAAGTATATACACTGGTAGCATTTTTTCTCTTTAATCTATTATTAAAAATATTTTATTTGTTTAGTGTTTGTTGAAATTTCTTGAAAATAAACTAACAATTTTGGCTACCCATCAAATTCATTTCGCAATCATGGCAAATAAAATTCTTGTACTGAAGAACATAAGTTATACTGACACAAAGTTACAAGAAATGTAAAGTAATTCCAAATGTGGTACAGAATCGTGCATTTTGTATGCTTCACTGTGAAACAAGCCATATGTACTATGCTTAATGCATATAATATGAGGCTCATAAGTCATAGATTTATGAACATTTTCATTTCTCTGGCAATATTGCCTAGCTTGATTAGTTGTCTATTATTTTATGGTGTCAGGGAGAGGCCACAGCTTATGGATCACATACCAAACTCATGGCCACAGGGTTTGATGTAACCCAGTTTCATCGTCGTCCTACTAAAAGGGAGCAAGAGGCCAGGCGTAGTAAGAACGACTGAACCAATGTTGATGTGTTCTCTTAATAAACATGTCTGCTCATTTAGAATCCAGAATGAGTGTTTGCCCGACTTCTCCGTACATTGAGTTTTTAGATAATTCGACCATTGGAATGGATGGTAATAGACAGGGATCAGTTCAGTCCTCTTCACAACTAAGAAGAGGAGCCATAACTTCACCAATGAAGTTTGTAGACAATAAAATCAATAATGAATTGTTTGGACAAGACTCTTCTTGCTTCTTTGATGCCAACTCTACTTCATGGGATAACAGTCCTGAGGTAAGCACAATGCAGCATAACTTAAATGATTTATATTCAATCCTAACAAATTAACTCAATACTTCAATATGACTAAGTTCTCTTATTGGGATTATAAAATTTAGACACTTCATGATGAATTCATCAACAAAATATACACAGTAAAGAAATTGATTGTGTGCACTTACTTGTTTAACTGCATGGTGAGACTTGATTAAAAAGTGTTGTAATTGAGCAAGTTGTAATGATGGTTATTATGATTAGCTGGAGTTTATTCAACTGAGAATGACTGAATTATTCCATTCAATAGAGAAATTACTTAGATGTTTCTTTTTCCTTGATTACTCAAACATGGTGCTGCAATAATAATAAAAAAGCAACAAATACAACAACAATAAACAAAGAGATATACAAACCAAGATATGCTAAAAATTTTAAGCTATGAAGCATTAAGTAGACAATATTAATATCATTATGCGCAGGAAGAGGATACAGTTCAGCAGCCACCAGAGGAAAGTGAACATGGTGCTCTTTCAACCAAAGTTTATGTCTCCTACTTTAGGGCAGGAGGAATCCTTGCAACTCTTGCAGTTATTATTGTATTTATTGTCGGCGAGGTACATATCAATAAATGAATGGACAATTCTTAATTTAAAGTACTTTTTTTTGTATTTACGCAGGCTGGAATTGTTATTTCAGAGTGGTGGCTCTCAAACTGGTAAACTTATTGTTTTAGTTACTTACTGGTGTTGCTATTATTGTGTAAGTACTGTGCTAATCTAACCACTATCTGAAAAACGTTATATATTGGAAACTAAAAATACATCCTGTTCTCAAAACATGAACTATCACTTTTTAACACTTTTTAAAGAAATCAAGGCATACATCTAAAGAAATATGGAGAGATGAGAAATAATAGTATTTCAAATAAAAAAAAAAATTACATATAGCTTTGAAACATTCCATATTACAGTATATCTATAATATATAATATATATTATTGAAAGGAATGTGTATAGTGTAAGATTGGATTATCATTTAATTAGGGCAGTTTGTCGGGCATCAGAAGTCATTTCATCCACCCTATGTTCTATGGATGACCGCAGCAGACTGCAGGTGTACTCTGGATTGACTTTATTCACAGTGTTTGTGAACTTCGCTAGAACTATTGGTCTTGTTTATCTCTGTGTGAATGCTTCTCAAGTTCTTCACGACAAAATGTTTAAATCCGTACTTCAATCTCCAGTGCTGTTTTTTGACAGTAACCCAATAGGTACTATTCAAAACCAGTTGAGATTAGATTTTATTATTTTTGTTGTTGTTGTTGTTACTGTTTATGGTTTTTAGGTCGTATTCTGAACCGTTTTTCTAAAGATGTTGGATTTTTAGATGATCTTTTGCCCTACATGTTCTGTGAATTTTTTCTAGTACAATTTAATGCTTGCCTTAAATTAATATAATAAATCCTTTCTGTATTAGTTTTTGTTTAGGTGCTTCGCTATTTTGGTTACCACCCTGATCACTAACCCACTGGTATCTCTTCCTGCATTTTTTCTTCTTTTTGCCATGCTGTTCATTCGATGGTACTTTCTGAAAACATCAAGAGAAATAAAGAGACTGGAAGCGTTAGGTGGGCACTCAATGGATACAGTGCATGTCTATGCCTGCATGTTTATATATATATGACTATTACTTTTATATAGCTAGAAGTCCAGTTTACTCGCACCTGTCAACAACCCTTCAAGGTCTACCCACTATTAGAGCATTCAGGAAACAAAATATAGCCTTGAAAATCTTCCAAGGTTTCCAAAACCAGCACACCCAGGTACAAGTAGTTTTAGTACTGTGCTAATGACTGTACTTAAGTTAGTTAACTTAATCACACTTGTGTTGTCTAGAGTTGGTACCTGTACTTAGTTACTACTTGCGGTGTAATGTTTATAGGATTTGTACCTGTACCTAGTCACAACTCACTGTGCAGTTGTATAGGGTCTTTACCTGTACCTAGTTTCCTGCTGTGTATTAGGTACCTACCTGTACACTGTGTAGGGTTAGTACCTGAACCTGTGGTACCTTTCTGTACTTAGCTAGTTGCTAAACCTAGCCACTACTTGGTGGGTATTGTTTAGGGTTAATACTTGTACAGTTACTATTTGCTGTGTATTATTTAGGGTTGGTACCTGTACCTAGTTACTACTCGCTGGCTTGGGATGAGAGTGGATACTTTGAGTGCACTATTTGTGACAGTCTTCACTTTTATGTCAGTTGGACTTGCCTCTTGTAAGTGTGGCTCTCTGATAGCTAACAACCAGTTGATGTATACAAATTATACAGATTAACAAGGCAGGCAATGATGAACTCACTTGTTGGATTACATTTTTTAAAAATTTGTCAAAAAATTATCAAAATTGCTAACAATTCCCATTGTTAGCTACTTTAGACATGAGGTATAGTTTAGTGGCATAGTTTCAATCAGTGGCTACATAAAATGAGGTGTGAAATTGTTTTTGAAAGGGCTAGACTTTGGAATGAACGTTAAGACCAAAACTTTGTATACTAGCTCTGACACAAATGCCTGCAGTTAACAGAAGGTGATGAACTTTTCCATTGCAGTTACCAATGACCTCAGTATAATTGGACTTGGGTTAACCTACGTCATTTCTCTGTCTGGATTGTTTCAGTATGTTGTGCGACAAAGTGCTGAAATTGAGGACCTTGTGAGTTATCAGATTTTAAACAAAACTTATACTATTACCAATTAGGTTATAATTGTGAACAGCATACTCAGTCGTATTAACACTTGTTATTCTTTTAATAATTTGTGCATTGGTTTCCTACTTACTCTGTTTATGTAATAGAGTTGCTAGCCTTTAAAATTATTTACTTGGATTGTACTCTAGATCACTTAGATGTGTACACTCCTATGGCCGTTATAAACACTTGTTATTAGTAAATAACTTAATATTACTCATTGGTTCTCTGCTGGTGATTATGAAGTATTTGTTTGTTTTATCATCACATGCCTTTTCTTGAAATTGTGGTGAATTTACTAAGTATTTGTTATTTGTTTTGCTTTGCATATTCAGATGATATCAGGAGAACGTGTAATGGCCTACAATCGCTTAAAGTCTGAAGCATCAGAAAATGATTTACCAATACTTCTCAAGCCTTCTAGCAATTGGCCAAGTAAGGGAGCCATCAAGATGAGTGAAGTTTCTTTTCAATACAACCCTGAAGTCCCACCAGTTCTGAGAGATCTCAGGTTTTCAGTTAACCCATCAGAAAAGATAGGTATCGTAGGAAGAACTGGAGCAGGAAAGTCTTCCCTCATTTCAGTCTTGTATAGACTGGCCGAGTTTGAGGGACAGGTGACTATTGACGGTGTAGACATACAGTCCATTGGCCTCCATGACTTGAGGAAGAACATGTCCATCATCCCACAGGACCCAGTTCTATTTAGTGGGACAGTCAAGTACAATCTTGATCCCTTCAATGAGTATTCAGACCTGCAGTTGTGGAAGTCTCTAGAACAAGTCCAGCT
>WLWI01003945.1_pt1 | contig 12633 bp, 7 predicted proteins | sample 6701501 | NCBI WGS metagenome assembly WLWI01 (sample SAMN12718690, study PRJNA515312) | sponge metagenome | isolation source: marine sponge | host: Mycale hentscheli | place: New Zealand: South Island, Marlborough, Capsize Point | collected 2014-11-01
CGCGTCGAAGGTTTTACCCTCCAGTATTTTAGCACTAAGTTGAGATAAATTGTAGCTTTTTATTAGCATAAAAAACTCAATTTTTTTGGTTTAAGTGAAGTGCCCCCTTTTCCCATAGACTGTCACAAATAATATAGCAAATTTTTTTATAATTCTGTGTATAAATTCTCATTGATCAGGATGAGTTCTCATTGAAGAGACTAGTAAGTTGCAACTGGCCATTGCTAAGCAGCAAAAGAATTAAAAAACAGGGAGGGAGAGAGTACACTTTACAAAGTACAAAGACATGTAGTGGTATTTATATAAAGGTCTCTAGGCAGCTGCACTTGCAGAGGATATTTGTTGTACTTGGGCTCAAACAATTATTTTTAGCTTAAGCTGCTTACATGGGGTAATCGATTTATGTTTATGTAGAAAAAAGGCATAAAAGACTTGAGAAAAATATATTAGTGCACGCATGTTGTAGTAGCTGCCTGAGATGACTGAAGGATTGGCAGTTAAACAATATTTTCCATTATGGTATATATTGTCATATAATTTATAAAACAGCTAACTACTAACAACAGCTAAACTAACTAAAATATTTATTGGAATATTCAAGTACAGGACAAGTGATGACTTTGAAAGTAAATTTGAAACATTTTATACAAATTCCAATTAATAAAAATTTATTTCAGTGAATTAATGGCCACTTAGCTGCAGGTTAGGTGGGGTTTATCCCAGGCGGGAATTCCTACACATTGGTAAAGGGGTGCTGGGTTTTGGTGGCCCAGCATCACATGGGAGCACAGAGCGGGTGCGCATTAGTCTGTCAGTCAGTTTAAAATGCAGCTGATACTTTTGGATATTGTTATTATATTTAATTAGGCATAAAGAAGTGTTTCAGTTCTTTTATAATAAATATATTGTGAAGTATTAATTGTTGATTGTACATTATATTCTCGTACTAATAGAGTTTTACAAAACTTGTACATGGAGCACTACAACCATCTCCAAGATGTAATCATGCTGCTGTTTGTCTTGATTATAACAACAACAATCCACAGTTGTTAATAGCTGGTGGATCTGATGGCAAGGCTTTAAGTGATGTTTGGTGTCTTAATGTACGAGCACAGAGTTGGCTACAAGTAAGATCATGCTATAGTACAGCTCAAATAAGAATAGCTATGTAGAAGTAAATAAACTTAACTGATGCACATAAGGAATATTCTTCAAAAGAAAAAATAATGTTTATTGTTTAAACTAAAATTACTTTAGTAGTTCCTAATAATTATTATTATTGGTGGATCATGAACGATTCCCTGATAATTGGTGGCTAAAAGTTTATTTTTAGAACTAATTAAAAGTTTAAGTTAAGTTATACTTTTCATAGATCTAATTAAGTATATTAAGTAGTTTGTCTAATCTCTTTTTAATTATCACACAATTTCATGCATGAAATCAAACTATTTCGTTCAGTCCACAATTCAGCAGTTCAAAAACAATAGATTTAATGCACATACATGAAGTACTACATAAGTACATTCCATTATACACTTTTAACAACAATTTTTCTTTGTCTTTTGCAAGGTGTAAGTTAAATTCTGAGCACTTTGAGATTTTATATTTACACTGTCTAGATAGAGTAGCTCTTCTTCTTTCTAAAAATATAAGTCTGTCGTCTGGGAAACTTTCCAGAAGCTCGTGGTAAAAGTGTTTCTTGAGATCTCCTACAATGGCTTTAGAAATAATGGCTGTGTTAAATTTGGGTAGAATATTTTTTCCCACAGAGATAACTGTGATATTTATATCATTTTTTAGCATTATAAATACTCTATAACATTATACTACAGTCTAAATTTACTATCAGAGGGTCTTGCTGCTACATTCAAAACCTGCCCAATGTAGACTAAAGTTTTGATGAAAATAAGTGAGTATTGCATGAATACTTGTGAGGATACATATCAGTGAATGTTAAGGAGCTATAGAAGTATTGAATGAGAAAATGTCAAGAACAGTCATCATTACAGTTATCTAAAGATAAACCATGATGTCTGATTTGAAGAATACATGTCCTATGGTGCTCATCCTCAACCATCATATTTTGACATGTCTGTCTCTTCAAGCTTATAATTGTTAGGTGGTTTTAGAGTGTAGTGGCAAGCTGGTCTGATAGTAAATATTTTAGTATTTTTTGTACAGCATTTACAATAGTACAGACTGGTATAAAAATCACAGCTGTCTGTGTAGATGAAAACAATTCTGCTCAAATTTACTACAGTCATTATTCTAAAGCCATTGAAGAATCCTCTGGATCACTTCTACTGCGAGGTTCAGGAAAGAGACACAATATTTATCTTGTTAGAAAGAAGAAGAGCTACACTATACAGTCAATGTAGTTACAAAACCTTAAAGTGCTCAGAGCTGTGGTTGAAAAGTGTTCAATGGAACTTCCTGTATCTGTATTGATAGGACTGCATAGTTGGACTGCTGGCTTGTGTACTTCATTATGTATTATTAGCAAACAATTTGTTAGCAGCTTGTTGATGTTTGTTAAAATAAACTTTTTATTGCCACGTTTCGGAACTGGTAATCTATTATTTTAACTTAAATTATCTGTTGTTTAATTTACAAATTTTGTACATTTATGTGGTGTTATATAACTTTTAACTTGATTAAGTATGTTTTAGTAATAAAAACATTTGTGTTGATAAATTTGTTTGAATAATTACATATATTTATTCCGTATATAAATGAATTAAGATTGTAATTACATTATAATTTAATTACTAATTGATTTACTTTTTTCATTTCAGTTAACTTTATTTTTTGTTAGCTATCACTTGTAGCTTAATTGCCATGAAGCATAAGCTCAGCACTTTACCTAGAAAAAATGGCATGTACATGTAGAGACACTGTCTATTAATAGTGAGATGTTATCAGTGACGGTATATATTTAGGAATAGTAACATGTACATGTAGAGATACACATACGTCATTAACAGTGAGGTGTTATCAGTGATTGGACATGTTCTAGAATTATTTTTCCATATTTGATACTAAACTGTATGAAGCTAATTTGGAGTTCAGTATAACTACTTCTGTTCGGGAGGCGTAAATTCCCGAGCGGGGTCTTGGTTACTTCTTCTAAGTTTTAAGAAAGAAGCAAAGGGTAAGGTAAGTTCGAAGGACCAGGCAGATGAGACCCAAGGCCAGGATGAATACGCAACGCAGCCGCTGTCACTTGCGCAATTGCAGCCTTGCAACGTAATCCAAAAGAGGCTATACTCCCAGATCTCAGAGAGGTTTGGGTTTGAAACTCATCAACAATTTACATACATTTTACAAGACATATAAGCGGAATAGATGATATAGAATACTATGGGTTGTGTGGTTATGACATTGCATAGAAGTAAATTAATTGTAATTGGTAATGAATATGGTTATGGCATAATTGATAAAGTTCATACAGTTCATGACTCTGTGACTTCCGTGTTCAGTCCTTGCAGACCTGAACAACTTCTTCATGTAGATCTTCATAACTGCGTTGTCTCTTAAAGCTGTAGACAAACTCCTACATTTCTTCTTTCTATTTGTTGTTGAATGGTTTCTGTAGTCATAAACATCTTCTGCATCTTCTGGTATACTAGATTCACCATCTATAATAACTAGTTCCGGCTAGAAAGACAGATTTTTTGGCCAAATTTGTTTTTGAATTTAAAGTAATTTTTTAAACTAATTTAGGTCAATTTATACCTGTTGAATCCAAATCTGATGAGTGCCATTTGTAAAAACTTGAGCATTTCTCGATGATTATATTATAAAATACACCTTTTAATTTTTAGTATTTTAAAATCAAATAAATCATCTCAGCTACCATTTACTCAAGTATTAACCAACAGTAGCTTCTCAATGTACAGTAATTAGTTCTTCTCTGACATGTAGTTATAATGACATCAAATATATATCAGCTGAGTTCCTGTTTGTGCACATTACTTCCTTATATGGTAATTTCCGTCACTCTGTTTGTGCTGCGTGCTGCTTGCTTATGCTCAAACTGATTGTATAGTCTAGTTGAACATGGTACTTCCTTCAAGAAAGAGAAAGTTCGTAATTCATAGCCATGCTCTAATTTATTCTGAAAGTTAAATAGGTAGCAATAAAGTCTTGTGTACAAGGGAGAACAGAAAAATAACCAGCAAAGCTTATCCAGAACAAGAATCTAGAGTTTCTATGCAGAAAGTAAGCTTCATAAGCTACCAGATGGTGAATTGCACTTCACAAGTATGTATTAGCTAGTACATATAGTTTGAATAGTCATATTGAGTGATACTTTAGAAGTGCAAGATAGAAACAAGTGACTAGCTGAGTTTTACAAAACTACAAAAAAACTTTGCATTCGATTATCTTAAGACTTCATGTTCTGTTGTCAAAAATGCACAGTAAAACGTCCCCAAAAATTCCAGTAGAACACGCATGACAGACATGTGTGTAGAACTGGATGGAAGGCAACTTCCGATAGTCTAGTGAGTAGTCCTGTTGGCATAATACACAGAGTAATCTGGAGTCCTATGAAGTATTTTTACAGATAAATGATTGCCAATTTGGCAACTTTGGGAAACTCGGGGAAATTGTGAAAATTCAAAATGGTCACCATTGAATTGTTCAGTTCCAAAAAATTTTTAAGGTGTTATATTTAGTATAGAATTCCTGGTTGTGTAAAAAATTATTTCTGATCCAAGTTGAGGCTAGATATAGCTACATTGCAATAATTCCACATGAATGCAGATAAACTACTGACTATGAAGGAAATATAATTACATAGTAGAATTATTTTCTGATTGTATTTTTCAGCTCACACACTGCAAAATTTAAATTGTGCCGCTTCTGCTTAAATTAAATATATGACTTAGTCAGAGTTCTTGTATATGTGTTGTATTACAGTAGGTTGTTAATGAGTGAAGTTCTCATGCAAGAAATTAAAATGTGTTATTAGCTATATTTGATTGATAATTAACTACAGAGCTTTAGGACTGTTTATAAATCTTTTTTTCAGAGTTGAAACGAAACACATGCAGACTGGACTACTTTTAGAAAGTTGCTCAAGAAATTACTAAATATGTTGCTTATTATTTTCCTGCTGTCACTAAAGGCTTCTTGTCTAGGATTATATTTAATTATTCAGCTACGCACTACATGTGACATATTTAACAATTCTGAAAACAGTGTAATGCTTCTCATTGCCTATCTTGATGCCATTGATTCTCCAAATTGGTCAACAGAGACAGCTTTTTAGTTCCCTGGATGGTCAACTAATAAGACCAACCTTAGCCTCTGTATTGAGAGTATGCATTTTGAGCTGATAATGAGAGATGGAGAACATATCATACACGTCCTCTCGATTTCATGGAACAGGCTTGGCTAGTTCCAAGATAGCTGTTTTGACAGCTGCTAAAGCTGCCAGTTTTTCGTGTGGTGAATGTGCTTCATCTGGTTATTGTCAAAAGATAGCTATATTTGTTACGTGTTGTTAGAATGGTATTATTGTAGATATGAGGCAATAATAAGAGGACTAAACAAGTAGGTGGTAGATTAGAATACACTCAAATCCTTGCAAAAAGCTATTGCTTCATTGCTCATACTCTTCAACCAAAATGCATCCACCTGCCTTCTCATTCAAGTGTCCACCATGTGCACCAGTGCATATCCTTCCCATTTGACACTAGCATGTCAAAGTTTCATACTATTGAAATATTTTACCGGCTGTTATAATGAGTCCCATCATTTGTAATGTAGCATTATTAGTTTAAGAAACAGTATATCCATGTCATAAATATGTAACTCTATCATGGGCAAAATCAGCTGTCACAATTGTATTTTCAAGGCTTGAGGTTTTGCAGTGTCCAAGACCTTAACTGGAAACAATAATATTTAAACAACCATAAACTCTATACCAGAAGTATTCATATAGTTTCTTAGAGTTGACCATATTTTTGGCAGCTAATTTGCAATTTTCGCAGTGTCTGAGGCCTCAGATTGAAAAAATACCATCAGAAATGAATTTTGTACACCAAATAACCATATGCTAGACATATAACTAGAAAAAAAAATTTTGAACCAAGAATATTCATTGTGAACAATTAAAATTTCACTATTTTCCCGGAGTCTTACTACTTTGGCAAACCAAGTTAAACTTATTCTAGAACTACTTGGGGATGTAAATCTGTAAAAATAACTTTCATATAGGTGTTTGTAGACTCAAAGTAGCAAATCCAATAATATTTGAGAAAAAATTTTCATTTTATTAATTTAAAACAAAATGCTCAATGTTTCATCACTGGCACTCACCAGATCTGAATTCAGCACAAAATTGGCTCTAGAAAAGTCAATCAAACTAAGGTTGTTTGTGCTCTAGCCTGGACTATACCGAAATGGCTGTTAATTCAAGTCTACTTACACTGCACTAATACAAATATTTCAATATTTTCAAATTATTGATCACCCAGTCACTATTTTGAAGTAAGTCAAAACTCGAACTGTGAAAACTACCTCAATGTTAGTGTTGTAGCCTTAGAGATACCACCACAAGCAGTTTGACAATCATAAATAGCTTACTTTTTCAGGTTAAACAGCATTCAAGTGGAGGCAACACAGACGAGAATAAACACGATTTTCGTAAGGTGATACTTCAAATCTCTGTGCAGCAGTTACTGCAATGAAAGGGTTAAGTAATTTTCTGGCTGTTTAAATTACAAATTCATAATTAATTGTTGTTCAATAGATTAACAATAAACTATTTGCTTAACACACTAGTATTTGAAACATTAGATTATACCACAATATTGCAACAAAATGCTAAGTTGTGTATTTATACTGTTCAGGGATACTGTTATGAATATTGTCATTTTTAACATACTTCATATTTTCTATATTTTGAAATTGTGAGAATTTTTTACTCTACCAATTTATCAATAATTAATAATTGTTTTCTTAGTCTTCTTTTATTCATTTTATGAGCCACACAAGTTGCTCAATGTGTGATTGAACTCAGTCATTGAATAGTGTGCTAACAGTGAACACTTGCATCTTGAAAATATAGGAAAATATTTGTATAGAAATCGTCTTCAGCATTAAGATTGATTAGATTGATATGTAATATTAGACAGCAATTCACTTGTGATACAATAATTGAATTAATGCTCTAAAGCTATTTTTATTATAACTTAATCTACTCCTACCATGTTAGGAAAATTTGATGTGTTGTTTATTTCAGACCACTATCTAATTTAACATATGGTTGTAAATCAGTAAATGTCTTATTAGTAAATGATAAATCTTAATCAGCATGTGTAAAATATTGAAGTGCAATTTTACCTATACTAAACAAATAAGTTCATACATTTACTATTCATTTTATTTGTTCAATATTTGCCACTTCAGATAGCCGAATTGCCACAGCCTAGATATTTTCACTGTTTAGCTGCTTTCGTTATTTCTTCTGAACTCACTGAAGTAGTGCTATTTGGAGGAAGGGTTCAGAACTATCATCACCTCTCAGACACTACAATAATAAGAATTGGTGAGTTTACTGATTTTTATAAAATAATTACTTTTTAGCTGAAGTATGTTGATATATTTGAAGTTCAGTCTTATAAACATTGTCTCATTGTTATTTAGCCTTTATTGTTTTCCAGCACAATATTGTTTGCACTAATAATAATAATATTTTGGTCATTACATGAAGAATATACAATTTCATTCTCATATTTCATTACATTTTATATATTTTTGAAGAGTTTATGTTACCAAATTAGAAAAAATAGCTGATGTCATATAATTGGGTAGTAACATTTGTTCAAGCATACTTGACTGTAACAGTTTCTCAAGAAAAGGCAATCTTTTAATATCTTTACAATTTAAGACCACAACTGTTTATGTCTCCCACTCACAAAACTTTGTAAAAAAACACAACATGTTATTTATACTTTTTATGGAAATCAAGCAAGGTACTGTCAATCATCAAACAAAATATCAGCTACAAATACATGATTATTTAATTAATATTTTCATACTATAGTCTGATGACATGTGTGTTATTTTATTCACTAAATCATTTCAGTTCATGAGAAAATAATTCACATAATTTACTTGTGTTACTTTATTTATTATTCCACACAGTTGAATAATTTCTAGCCTAATACATTATTTTTACTGTTGTTAACATGAGAAGCTTAAACTGTGACTAATTTTATAACTTAGAATTCTAACATGTAATGTATAGATTTAATTTATTGGATGAATCATTTGAAAGTACTTTTGCGTATTATTAATTTGAGTATTTAATTACTTTAGAATGTGGAAATAGAATATATAGTGCTATAGAGAAGTGATAGCTATAACTAATAAATAATTAGTTCATGTTTATGCCTAACATTCTTTATTAAATTGCAGAATGAAATTTAACTAAGGCATAATTACATTTTATATTACAGAAAAATTAACCTCCTCCACTAAATGGAAAGTATCTGAAATTATACATTCTTCAGAGTTGAGAAATAAAGATAGACTAATAGCAAAGAAACTACTAAAAGGTAATATTATTACAAGTTTTTTAAATGATTTAATGTATCAGGCATTATAAAGGTGTAAGTAGAATAATACATTTATAACTATACATTATACCTCAGCTTGATCTTTGAAACATAATGAAATGTTTTTGATTCTGTGTAATGCCATTGGTAAACTGGTGAAGCAAGCGAGTCACCATTGATAGCTAACGATATTATGTGAACATATGAATTAATTATACTTAAAATTTTAAGAAACTGTCAAATTAGTTCATGTAGTGTCGAAAAATACAAATTAATTGGGTCTAGGTTGATGCACTGATGCCATTTAATAATCAATGGCTTACTTGATGTTTGCTTCATCTGCACTTGAACTACATTAAAAATGTTACCGCTCCATATTAAAGTATTGCTGCTAGAATATGTTAAGTGCTCTATAATTATCATCTTTCATTGACGTTTGTTAAATTACTATGATATTTGCCTTTTCCAAAGTAGCATTTTTAGATTTAATTTCTTATGAATGTAGCATTTAATTATAGTATTGTAGTAAAAAGTTGAGGTTATTTGAGATTTATCCCCAAAATTTTCTTTGTTATAATAGATTCAGTTGCATATCTACTTGATTATTCCTCTATTCTTACTCTTTGGCTGTTGTTGTTTTTCAAAAAAAAAAACACCAAAACTTCAAAGTCTAGTAATTACTGCATGCAAACTTTATATATATTATAATGTGTTATACAGTGCAAATAATATGCACAAACAACAGAAGAATAAACATGTGACAATAAAAAGAAATTATGAGCCTTAATCTTTGCACTGTATTGAGGATATTAGATTTAATTTAACATACTATGTAATAGTTTGAGCATAATCGTATATCTACTGGTATATCTAGAGTACTGAACCCATGGGGCCTGTGGTCCTTGGGCTTGCATGGACAAAATTTACCAGTAGCTACACACATGCTCTAACTATTTTATATCGTGTTTACGCAACTATGATTACCAGCATTTTCGCTGAGATTGCAGTGTCAGGCAACTTTTGTCAGTCAGAATTTTGTGGATATCGCTTAGATTCTGATCATCCTTCCCAAGTCAATGAAGCACATTACTCTAGTTTAAGTCATTTTGAAGGGGTAAAATAACTCCATGCCGCTGGTGCCCCAAAACTGACTTATCTCTTAGCTCTGAACAATAAATAAGAACGCTATCTCTCAAGAACATTCCTAAGAATACTAAATAGGTCATTACGCTTGGATGGAAAGCGAAACCCTGAGTTGCAAGTACAAAAATAATATAACGCAATAACTGAGTATCAGACCAAGAAAACCTTTCCCTTGTACACAGAGTAATTCTATCACAATAATTGCCATAATTATTTTCATAATAGGTCTTTGCAACTGAAAATCTTTTCAATTCTTGATATTGGTACTAAAATGATTCACCAACAATAGTGCATTTATCGAGTGTTGCTGCAAATACTGGCCATTGTGTTAAAGGTTTATCTAACTCTGGACAGAATTGAGGAGACCAGTAAGAGCTGCCGGTATATCAAGGTCATCTTTCTGCATTAGCTTTGTTAAAATAACAACTGGACTGTTGAGGTCTACAAACAAAGCACAACCCAACAAATACTTTCCATCAATCCTATTGGTCATAGTAACATTTCATCTTCGCTCTATCAATATATTTCAAAGTATTATCCAGACATAGAGCAGCCTAATGGCTAGTATATGCACCATAATTCGAGAGAATAGGTTTCATTGCGTTCCATGTATGTGCTATCCAGTGAAAGACACTAGCTCTAACAGGTCTCGTACCAAAATCATTAAAGGCAAGACACTCCATCAAATCATTGATGATATCCAGCAGTTGGCAGCATTTCTTGGGAGATTTATCATACATATGGTTGAAAGCTGTATTATTAAATGCATCCTTCACTGCCAGTTCTAAGCGATGAGCCAAACACCCCATCCAAAATATCCATGGCAATTCCCTCTCAACCAAGCCTTTCAATCCTGCATGTGCTATGTCAGCAGAAGCCCCATCAGTACCAAACCCAGCAAGTTTATAACATGTTGCAAGCTAAGCAATGCCCATTTTTTTAGAACAGAGATCAATCCTTCCCATGTGGTGGAATAACGATATGCTCGTTCTTTACTGCTGAGCCATAAATGTATGACTTCTTTGCTACGATTTTGTACTCTGTTGTAGTTGAGTTCTATTTGTTGGGTGAGAGCAGGACTGAATCCAAGTAGGTCACTGATGTCACTCCATTTAGGACTAAGTTCTGAGATTATTTGAATTCTTTGTTTCTTGTTATTAGAGTCAGTCCACTTTAGAAGAACAAGATTGCTCATAGTAAATGGATAATCTAAATTACATTGGAAGTAAAAATAGTGACATTATTGTACAAGCTTCAGTTTAGGCCTGGGAACAATTCATTTATTTTATATCATACAAATAGATGTTCTGCAGCTCGGGATAGCTCCCCTTTATATCTTAGTTCTTGGCTACTTTGTGTTTGTTAAACATAATATTATAAAGTTACAATAATTCTGTGACTCAAGGAAACTTTATATTAGTAAATTTTTTTATTTATAACTTCAGGAAGAACAATTACCATAATTGTAATCAATTATACTATCTTACATTGCATACATATTTACAATACTCATAATTGTGTACGCCTTCTGATTAGAACTGGCATTGTGGATCTTGCAATTTTTCAATCACCAGGAAACTTATCTGGTTGCTTTGTACCAACTAGCTTTAGTAGCTTACAACACGAAATGGACACAAGTTCGGCAAAATAATTTTAGCAGTACAGAGGTCATTCTTGTCAGCACCCTATCCTGGCCCAGATCCAGTGTTGTGGTACTGTTTGTTGTCCATTGTCTACTATATATCCAGGGCATAGGAAAAGGTATCTCCTCTCCCCACACAATATTAATTTGTTTCAGTCCAAAAATGCAGTAATTTGTCCATTCTATCCCCTCAATTTACAAAATTATTTATATTACTACATCAACATTTTCGTAGTTTAAGTGTATTTAGTAGTTAAAATGTGCTTTAGTTATTAAACTTCCAATTTTATATTAGATTTAATGCATAACTTTGGTAAATACATTAGCAATACTGATTTTGGTGTTCCGGTATGTGTAGTTGCCGTTAAAACAATGTTTTGGTCTAAAAATACTAAAGTGACATTTATTCAACAATGTGAATTGAATTTGTTATATTGAAGATTATGCGTGTTCCTAAACATTGCCTGGTGTGAAGTCTCTATCTCATATAGATGAGTTACAAATTTTATGTTGGGTTTTTTATATTGTTTTTATTGATATAAATTTTTTGTATTTATTGTGGTCCACAATCTGGTAAGTAAGAGATGGTGTATGCAGCACACAGAGCATGAAGCTTAATAATTGTATAGGTTATTGTACATTGGAGGCCAGCAAACTGGTGGAAAGCCAAGTTGTTGTTAGTTCATGCTATATTTAGCTCCTTCCTCAAGCTCTTAGAAAGCGATCAATATTTACCTTTACTTTATGTTGTTTGTGTAAAGATGACGAAGAATAATGTGGATAATTTTAGTACATGTACTCAGGAGAGTTGTGGTTGACACAAAAACTCCAATCAATCTAGATTAGATATATTATATTGGATATAATAATTATTTAGTATTCTAGTTAATAATTTCTATCATAACCAATTTGTTGATGTTTGTAGATTTTGAGGATCCCACGTATTCTTTAGAAAAAGAAACTGATTTGGTATCAGCACATAAGCCAGGCTTTGCACGCCCTCTCACAGATTTTATGACTTACATGGAAAAAATTGAGTTCATTATATCTGTAATCGGTGAAAAAGAATACAGGGCAGCTATTTGCAATATGAAAAATCCTATAGGTGAAGAATTTCAAGAAATTAAAGTTACGTTATTGAAGGATAACAGCAACATGGTAGTTGGGTCTTTTGCTAACTCACCAATAGTGGTTGTGAAATCTACTGATGATAAACAATTAAGAAATGATTTGGAAGCAGCGCTGGTTATCTGCTCAAAAGCTAAATATATTCTATGT
>WLWI01003946.1_pt1 | contig 12632 bp, 8 predicted proteins | sample 6701501 | NCBI WGS metagenome assembly WLWI01 (sample SAMN12718690, study PRJNA515312) | sponge metagenome | isolation source: marine sponge | host: Mycale hentscheli | place: New Zealand: South Island, Marlborough, Capsize Point | collected 2014-11-01
GGAAATACTTTCGCATTAAAGTGCCTGATCTTTAATTCCAAATTTACATCTTTAAAACAGATAAGTAACCGATAACCCTGAGTAGCTATATCTGAGTAGCTATGGTGGTTGCACTTCCTTGCACCAAATAGTAGACATCTGTGTACTTTAGTAGAGTAAAAAAAATAAGATAATTTAAAATAGAAGTCATATGAAGGGTTTCGATTTTTACATCAACTTTCCATTTCCTCTTCCTTTCTTTCTCCTCTGGTCCAGGTGGAGACTTTCTTGCTGATGTACCGCGCACACTGTCAGCGTATCCTGGACAGCGTTGTGAGGACCAACTTCCATGAAGTGCAGGATTTTCTGGTGCACTTCTGGCAAGGGATGCCTCAGCACATGCTCCCTATTCTTGCCAGTCAGGCTATCGTGGACTTGGTGGTCATCTGTGACTTCATTATGTACAATGTAAGCATTGGAGGCTGGGAACCAGAGGCTATTATTAACTGAAGAACATGTGAGACTTGGTCTTAGGGATAGATTTACTGACGGTGCACGCATGGTGAATTTAGAATAGTATTTATAGGATTGGTGATAATACTATCAGGGGCGGAAAATTAGTACGTAGGAGAGAGAGAGAGGGAGGGAGAGAATATGTGAAAATCATTCCCATTATTTATGTGCATTGCTTATATATATTGCTAAAATATTATGCTCTCTGTGTGTGCATAGAGTGCGAAGAAAGAGATGGAATGATTTTATTGTTTGTTTTTATATTTTGTTGTCTTGAGGCTGGGTAATGACACATTTTTCCAGAGGTGAAGCAAAAAATTAAGGTTGTGAGAGAAAATCTCAGTCAGATTCATTTTGTTGCTCTGAAAAGTCCCTAAATTGTTTACAGACAAATTTAAACAAAATAGAATTTGTAAATGCTAATAGAGCTGTCTGAGCGATGCACAGGGTTGATAAGCATGTCGTTATGAAGGTGATGAGTAGAGTGTCTTCTGATGTTTAGTATTGCTTCTCTCCACGTCCCTTCTCCGCCTCGACCGGCAGTCTTGTGTACAAATACACAATGGCACCGCCGATCAGCCTATTTTAAATTAACTAGCACCTATTAGCACTTGTCTCGCGGGCATGCTCTGGTTGTCAACTATAAAACAAATCACAAATTATTTTATTTCAATTAATAGTGGACATTATTTTGGCAGTGAAGGCCCTGAGAAACTTTTTTTCAATATCAGTCTTTACTTAATTAGCAAAAAAAAACAACAACCAAAAAACACAGGTTCTTCAATCAGCATTCCTCCAGAATATGAAAGCATGCTTTGAAGGCTGATGAGAAACCTAAAAGTTGTGGCAAATTTCAATTGCATTCTTCTTGCGGTTGCTGTGCCTTCAGTAATGCACTTGTACAATGGGAACACTGGCAAGCTATCCGGTACACACCACTTCAACTCGGGTTATTGTAGCTTAGCGACTATTAGTCAGAGAACTTGTAAGAGTTGGGACTTTACTTCCTCAGCTAAGAGCTCGACGAGGCCCAATCCCGCGCGCACACAAGTGCTGTCTGGCGCGCAAGATGCTTGCTTGCTGTTGCCACTGGAAACTTGAGAAAAGATTTTCTAGTGATTCAGTTAATTGGATTGCAATTGAAGTGTATGGATTCAGTGGTGGGTTGGAGCAAGGAAGGCAATGATAGTGCAGCAAACGAGTCGTACCAGGATCGTCCTGGTACAGAAGTCAGATTAAGTGGGTGGAGACAGTGAGAGAGAGAGACAGGCAGACTGGGAGGGTGGGTGTGATCTCATCGGGTGATAAGTACAAAGTGGAGTGTTCTACCGCCGAATTAAGTGACATATTTTATATAGAGAAGGCATCTACTGTGTGACATCATTTACCAATATTGTACTTTAGGGAAAGGGGACACATGAGAAATAGTGCTTGAATTCACGTTACTATATTTTTTTTTTGGTGAAACTAAAATTTGGTAACATGAATTTATATTTATGGTAGTAATAAATATTTTGTGATGTATAAAACTAAGTGATATTTACCGTAACAAATATCTTTCTTTCCTTTTTTATATAGTGTTTGTGTGAAATATTGATTCCTGCCAATCTGCAACAACTGCCAGATCAGTAAGTCCTGCATTAGCTGATAAACAACAACACTGCATGTTTACTGTTGTTGTTTACTCCTCCCATTAGTATGGTGGATGAAATTGTCACTTTCTCACACTCACTCGTGGAGTGGCTGTTCACTGCTCTGCAAGATCTTCCTTCTCCACTGGGAATCAGGAAAGTACAAGGTAAAAGAACACTTGCACGAAACTTACTTTCATATTCAGAATTTAAAAGAGTATAGCATTTGGTAGCGAAGGTATTCAAACTTGTTCAATGCTTTATTTCACCAAAGTACTACCATTGGTTTCTAGTTTAGTTTTTGATGGAGTACTTTTTTCAATGTTGCATACACTTTAATTCATATTATTCTACATGTGTATTTAACTTATAATTTCTATGTACAGGTGCAGAGATGTTCGGTAAAGCACTGAGAAGACAAACTGGTCTAATGCAACTAGCCAAGGTCAGTCAAGTGCACAATGTCATCTAGTATCAGACTAGCTGTCTCCTGTCATTCCAGACTGTCATATTTAATGAACGTATCATTTCTCTCCATTAGGGTGCTCGTAATGTGCTCAGAGGGAGCGAGTCTGTGAGTTGTATCCTCAATGACTGGAGGTCTATTGACTTTGAATCTGCAGCAAGTCAAGTGGTCCTCTCCAACCAATTCTCCGATCAAACTATCGATCTTTTCAAAGAATGTGAGTGCTTGCTTCAGTGGTGAATTTTTTTTGTCAGATAGCTAAGATGTCATGCACTTTTTAACTTTTTACTTTTTTCCCCCATAGTTTCGGCAGAACTAGAGCAACTGATGGTGAAGCAGTCTTCACTTGAGATTTACTTTGAGTGGCTGGACAGTTTGATTGAAAGGAAAGTCTGTGAGGTGAGACATATTGCAATTAATACGACGAAAATTAATATTTAAAGGCTAAGAAAAGAATATAATATATTATAATGAATTAGCTTCGTGATAAAGTCAGTGCTTTGTTGTACCTAGAGGTGACAGATTAGAACTTTCTGGAGGACAAACAGAATTTTAGAGTTTTCCTTGAGAGAATCCCTTCTTTTTCTTATTCCCTATCCTTTACCCACACTCTGTGAAGGAAGGTTTCAGAGTAGTATGAAAGCAGCCTCCCAACTGTCAGCTATCTCGTTGCTGATAGGACTTTTTGTTTGTTGTTAGGTGATAACTGCTGCCCACTGCTTGCTTCAGCTAGGCCACATGAAAGAGTAAAGACAGCCATAAATCTTGCTGCGTTTCAGTTCCCCACTGAACTTCCTGGTTTTCTGGTCAGGTCGAATTACCCACCCAGCCTTCTTCTGTTGGGGCAATAGCCCAGGATTCCTAAGTTTTTTGGTAAAGTGTAAGTTGAGATCCAGCTAAGAGATCCTAATTGTTTCATCAGGGACCTGATAGCACAGTGTCCTGGAGTTGTACGAATCTAACCACAAAGCCTGCCACTCCCAGGGGCGCTTCGGAGAACTTGTCTGGTTTGAGTTTTGTGAACTTTAATTGCCGCCGAAATGGACGGTAATTGAGGGCGGTTTTATTTTCCACGTGTAGTGGTCATGGCCACTAGATTTTGTTTCCTATTGAAGCCATGTGCTTATAGATGTACAGTAGAGGTCTACTACAAACAATGGGATAAACACCCACTTCGTTATCTCACCTTACTTAACAATCCACTCCCACCATATTCCTCCTTACACAATTTGCCAATTATTTGTATCTAGCCTGCCAATAAGGGTGTGAGTACCCTACAGGAACTGAGCCAAGACTTCCTGGCCACGTGGAGCAACTTTTATCACGTGGTGGAGAGAGAGGTCACTCTTTTGAAAGGAAAATCATTCGGTAAGAACAACAACTTTATCTCACTTTAATTCTACATTTCTGGCTCAATTTTTGAATGCCCATGTGTTATTAGAGATATAGAGTATTGTTGACTTATACTTTTCTCTCTTAGATTTCTACAGACTTGTCCATTTGGTACTGAGCGAGTACATCCACCATGTGGTAGAATCCTTACAGTCCAAACTCATTGAGACCCAGTACAACAACATTATCTCTAACTTTAAAGGTATGTTGCAATGCAGTGATAAAATACTAAAACAGACGATATTGGTATAGTTAAAGTAGAAAATAGAAAAAATTTTAAGTAGACAAAAAAAAAATTTATTTGGTAATATATGAGATAGCCTTATCTAAGCATGAGTTTTTGTAAGACTACCTTAATTGCATTACAGTTCCAGCACTCAAATACGGGTATTAGTTTTCAGTTTTAAAGTTCAAACGAAGTATCATGTATTGATTTGTTTGTGTGGATTCACTTGACATGCCTCTGGGTTTGGATTCCCAGCTATGGTCTGTCAGCATTGCTACATATGCACTTTCATGTCGTCCTTCTGTATCATTTTACAGGATCTGACAAATCTTGCGCTACATCGACTGGCGATTCTCAAGCTGTCCTTCTCCCTCCGATATTTCCTCCCACGCCCACTTCGGCGAGCTCTGAGCAGGATTTTCTGTACTACTTTGAGAGCAAGATGGCGCATGAGTTCTCTTCGGAAATTGGGGTTTACTCATCTCAGTATTCCTCTCTCCAGAGTCCGACGTTCGCAGCTACTGGAATGGGAGATTCTTCTGTGTACGACAGCTTCTTCGGTTGCGACATTGGAGATCCAGTGTATGCGGCACAGCGACAGCCAGGAGTGCCACCTGCTTCTCTCAACATCAGCGGCAGACGTGGGAGCTCACAGGGTGGCGGTGAAGGTTCACAGGCTGGTCCACTTACGCCTTTGTCTTCTCACAGTTCGTCTGGTTCCCCTCTCTCACACACATCCGCCCAGTCTCCGCGAGAATCTGTGTCCATGACCCCTGATATTGCTGAAGGAGGATTGCTGGGAGGCCGACCTATTTCACAGGTCAGCATGTATAATGAAAGCCCCCTGAGTCTTGGCCCAGCCCAACAGCCTCCTACCGTCAACACGCCTTCAACCGTTCCGCCATTATTCTCCGGCAGCTACAGCGTCTGTTCTCCTACCGACAGCTCCTGCACAAGTCCACTTCAGCACATGCCCACTCTTATACCTATCAATAGCGGCAGTGGAGGCGGGGCAGAGCTAGGGATAGCGACATCTCTAGACTTGGTGGCCAGTCATGAATCAAACATAATCTGTCCAGCTGTCGGCCATAATAGCCATAGCAACCCATATCCCATGGAAACCCAGTATAGGATGCCGAGCGTGTCCATGGTCCCTCAGTCATCTCCACCTTTAAATCATCCTCACCACTACACCCACGAGTATCAACAGCAGCTGCACCTTGGTATGTCCCCAACCTCGTACATTCAAGGCTCTCCCAACTTCATCGTGGATCCAAGGTACTCAGCTATGGCTCCAGAAATGAACAGCTACAGCTTCGAACTTCACCATTTAAATCCTAGTGACCTTCTGGCAGAGCCAGCCTGCAAGATGGAAGACACAAAGCCTCCCATGGGATCGCTGGCACAGTCACCGACTGCCATTATTTAACTACTATTGTCTTCAACTCCATCCTGAATCCGACTAAATCCTATTTGCATTGAAAAGGAACTGTACCAGGTTATTGTTGTGTCTTCTAAATTCTAGTAAATTTATCAAAATTTTAATTTTTGTAACAAATAAACTCATTTTTAACTCACGTGATGGTATTCTATCATTCTATCTTCAATTCACACCAATCACTGCTCAAATTTATTTCATATTCACTTGAACCTTATCTAAATAATCAACATCTTTTAACCAATCAGTTTCATTTTTTTTTGTGTTGAATTGTACCACCCAATGCATTTAGCTTGGAAGATTGTAATACATGTACATATATTTTAGAGAAAAGATAAGTAAAAAGAAAAATCAAGAAGGTAGAAGAGATCGAAAGATATCATCAGTTGTGTACCATGCAGTAAATACTCGCTGGGTGTGCATAGGTACAATGTGATTTTATGTTAGCTAGCGTTCAACTACTCCCACCAGCTTCAGTCAGTAGAGGTTGATTGTTGTTGTAGCAGAAATGGCCATCGCTAGGTTAATGCATTATAAACATACACATGTAAGAAACTAGATACAAACTCCTTACATAAATATACACTTCAAAAATATGCATTCCTTGTTATAGTGTTCTACGGTCAGAGACTGAGAAGTTATGAAATATATTTCTTTTACTAATGGCGTGGCAATCTCTGTTATAAACCTCTAATTTGTTTTAAGAGGTCTTCATCAGAAGAGCTATACACAGAACTGAATGTGTCCTTCTGTTACTGCAAGATACATAGGACTTATAAATCATTATATAAAGAGTCCTTGTACTTGGGGCACCAAAGCAATGTGCTGAATTATTTTCTACCTTTGTAAATGAACATAGTGCATGTCAAATCGTAGCTAAACTTAATGACGTAGACATAACATATAGCTAGAAAACAATCATTGGTTTAATACTGTACTACGCTAAATTGAAGTAATTTCATTGAGAATCAGGAGCAAGATCGAAATTACTAAAAGCCTACAGTCGTTCTTCTGCACCACTAGCCCGTGTGTATTATTAGCAGACGAAAAAGATGACTATTCCGCAAATGAAAATGTTTGGAAAAGGGTAACTTCGCAGGGACTATATCTAAATACTCACACTATGTATCTTCTTGTTTTGAAACCCTTTACCAAAGTGACTTCGCGAAGCAACCCTGGTTATGTGGGGCGCTATAATAAGATTTTACAAAAAGATTTCAGGAATTAACTCTCACCGCTTATTATTAAGAGAATTAAGAACTATGTCTAATGGACAGGAAGCCAAACGCCCTTGCTTGGACACTAACCCACACAGAAAGTGTATTGGAACTCACAATGGAACCTTCCACTGTGATGAAGTTTTGGCTTGTTTCATGCTAAAGACCCTGGAAGAGTACAAAAATGCCAGGTATCATAGAATTATCTCAGTAGACTAGTAATGTTATAGCATAACTAATAGAATTGTTCGCACTCGAAATGAGGAGGAGCTGGCGAAGTGTGACATAGTAGTAGATGTGGGTGGAGTCTATGACCCTCAGCGACATCGCTATGACCACCATCAGAAGTAAGAGTTTGTGTAAACTTCATGTGATGAAATTTGAAGGTGTGTGTATTCATTTGTAGGACATTTGATGGTAGCATGCACAGTTTAACGAACGGTGTCAAGACTTGGCAGACAAAGCTGAGTAGTGCAGGACTCGTGTACTTGCACTTTGGCCAGCGAATCATTGCTGGAATAGCTGGTAAGGGGTGGTTTACTGAAAAAAATAGGTGGGCATTAGGTATCTAACCCCTGGGCAATTGCCCAACCCATGTTGAAAAATGTGTAGGAATGTATGCCCATGAATTTACGAATGATTATTGTAGGTGAATTCACTTAGGGAGCATGAAATATAAAGTAAAGAAGTTATTACTATAAACTGATATAAAAAAGACAATGTTCCAACATTCATCATTCTTGCAAAATATCACCACCCTCAAAATCAGTTTTGTCTGTTTGTAAAAGTAAAAACGAGCATTGTGCATTGGAATGCTGGTTCATTTAAATGCTGGATTCAAGAATGAACAGGGACTAGGGCACTCTGTCCAGTGAGTGATTATGATTGACTGGTCAGGAAAATCAGAAAGCATCAGAACAGCTAACAGCCAACTTAAACAATTAGTCTTGCCCCAAGACATTTGCTTTTTCATCTACCCTCTAGTACAAACATGTTTATTGTTATTATTATTTTGTGTTTATTCCCTAGGCATTTTCACTTATTTGAACTATTCTCACTGATGATGACATCTGTATAGGTGTCGAAACGTCTGTATTGTTTCATTGTTATTTGCTAGTGGTAAAGATAAAAAAATAGTTATGGATATTGTTCCTAGCAACGGCAGATTGTATTAAAGAAATATTATAATTACATTATTAATAACTAGCCAGTACCCCGTCACACAGTGGCACCTGACATACTAACTTGTGCAAATTAGGAGTGCAGTAGCATAAGGTAGTTTTATCCATGTTTTCCCTCTCCTGCTGCTCTCTCTTTTTTTTTATTGAACCTTATTGGCCCTGCTTTTCTTGTTTCTCTTTTCAACTCAAGATTCACTTCTCCTCCTCTGTCTACTCCTCCTCCTCCCCAGTATCTCTGTCCTTTCTGTGTATTTCTGTCACTTCTTCATTGAAGTAGTTTCATCAGTCAGCCTTTTCTTACCAGCTTCTATATTGATTGAGCCGCCTTGCATTTCTCTGCCTCAGTTAGCTACAGTGTAGATGAACATTCTTTCCCAACTCAGTTCAGCAACCCAGTGTTCTATTTTATAGGAGTTAGGCACTTCAAGCTTCTCCAAGCTGTTAGTCCCGATGGTTGAATGGCTTATGTGTGCATTACAATAGCCTGCTGCAGGTTGGAACACTGACCAGGTAGCTTTCCCCCCATTTTCCCCCCTTGTCAAACGCTTTTCCCATTCAGGTAATGACAATGCTTTACCAACTCTGATCAACTGATGAATTATTCATGAACACACACTGCTGTCGCTACTGACACACAAATGTATTATTATTTAGATAATTACAACGTTGAAACCATCAATAACAACAATAATCTATAGATTAATATATTTGTGTGTCTAGTGAGGATGACGATGATGCGTATTCATGAATAATTCATGAGCTGGACCTTAGTTGGTAAAGCGTTGCCTCAAACTGAACAGGTAAAGCAAGGAAGCATACTGCTAGCATTCAAAAGACCGTAAGCTGAGAACAGTTTGAGAGCTTGTTTAGGAAAGATTGATAAAGATGACCGAACACAGTGGAGATGCCGGCAACTGCAATGACCTGATAGTCTTGCCTGTGTTAGTGTCCTGTATGAGGAAGCTGATATAACTAAACCAAATAGTAGAGGATAATAGCAATGGATACAACGACCAGACGTATTTACATCACTCTGTGGTGGGGTACTTACGTACTAGTATAATAATAATAATAATAATAATAATAATAATAATAACAATAATAATAGTAATAATAATTAGTGAGTGAGTGAGACTTTTCAGAGTATCTAGAATATATATAAAGGTTTGTCCTTTAGTTGTAAGTAGTGCATGTCATAAGTAATAGAATCAATGACTGCTACTAGACTAGACTAACATGTAGTTTTGTTCACTTTCTCAAGATATGCACTCAATTGGTAGCTGAGAAAAAAAAATTATCAAACGAGCTCACTTTAGTCAGGTCCATCTCACCTCCAGTTTTCGGTCGAAGTGTTTTGTGTTTTAGCAGCATGCTGTGGCCGGAGTGTAGAAATAGTGTCGTCTTTTTGTGGATCTGACGGTCCAGTAGGTGTGGTTAGCAGATTGACAAATTGAACTAAAGTGTTTTTATCTGCCCAAAAGTTGGCCAGCTACACGGCCCAAAAGTCCTTACCAATACACTAATAGTATGTCATTTATGTATGTATGTATAATATATACACACTGTATATATAACACGTATATGCACATTTATATAGATACTGTATACAGTCCACAAATATATGTACATGACTACTATAATACACATACACGTATAATATCTCACAGTTTAGTTTAGCTACACTCACTTGCACATTATCTGAAAACACTTCTAAACATTAGAGCCGTCTACAATAGCTCTACAGTTTACTCGGCACTGAGCTGGCCACAACTTTTCATCTTTAATCATTTTGCTTGTTCCTTTGCACGAAGTATTCACCATTATACAGCTAGTGTTTTAATTCTCTGTGTGCATGTGTGAAGCATGGATTATAATTTATAGTATAGCGGACCATTGTAGTAACCTAGTCATTCACACCTCTGACAACCCTTACCATATATAATATTTCATGTATGGTTAGTATTCAATGATAGTTCGTCTACCATCAAAATGTTGAGCAAATGACTACTCTCTCGTTATTTCAAACTTTTTATTCTGTGTTGTTGTTTGTTTTTTTTTGTTTTGTTTTTTTTGTATCCATAGGAACTGACCAGGGGTCGGAGGTTACTGAGATACTGTATGACAAGGTATATGACAACTTTGTTGAAGAGATAGACGGTATAGACAATGGTATAGAGAGCGTGGAGGGCACACGACGGTGAGTGAGGGAGGAATGGAAACAAGAGATGCATCGTGAGAAATATCACAATAGTAAATACTGGCAAGTACCCCCTCCCAGCACACATAGTGGTGTAACTTTTGCTGATGGAGTAGCATAAGGCTATTGTCATCTACATATCAGTCCGCTTTTTTTTTTCTTACTTTTCTTGGCCCATATGTATACACACACCACCGTAGTTGTTGTTACTGACGATGCCTTACCAACCCAGCTCAGTTTTCATGAATACACACACCGTTGTCGTTACTGATGACTCTGCCAACCTGACACCAGCTATACACACACCATTATCACCACCAACCCAGTCACCCAGCTCTATTCATGAAGGCACAAGCAACAGTTGGAGTTAATACTGACAAAGCTTACCAACCAAGGCTCAACTCATGAATTATTCATGACCACATACACCGTCGCTGTTGTTGTCATTACTGGCAGTCAAGTGTATTAGTGTACAGACGGTTTACACTCTGTCAGGAAATAATGGATTTATGGGATTGTTATAGTAATGCTTCATCGTATGCCGTGGTGATGTATATCTATAAAGTTGTATTCATTTCTTACCCTCCCTCCCCTCTACATCTCTCCTCTCCATCTCTCCCACTCTCCACCTCTCCCCCTCTCCCATGTAAATCTGTTTGACCCTCTTCTATAAAAGTACATGTATTACAAGTAACAAAATGTTACCTTTATTTAGTTTGCCTAAGGTTAGTTTATTTGTGTTTAAGAAGGGATCGTTCAGTCCATTTATTCCAAAAAGCAGCCACAAGTATGGAGACATTGACCCTTAATTTTAGCTGACAAATATAAAATTATTTTCTTACCTCAGAAGCTTCTGTAGTTTGTGATTCTGACTACCTAAATGACTGGTAGTTCCTGACTAAAAGAATTTCAGCTTCGAAAAAATCGTTTTAAGTTTAAAATATTTCGTATGGTAAGGGGTTTCAATGTCATAGTAACCACTTCCACAACTGTTCAACAACAGCAACAAGAACCCAGCATTTCTAAGGAATTATGGCATATGTTTGAACTTAATTAGCGTTATTTGTGACAGTTTTGTATTGCTGCCAAATTCCTCCATTAAGCTAGAAAACAAGAGCCCTTTTTGCTATACCCTGGAATGCGTTCTGGTAAAAAAAACTGTGTTAAAATTTAGCAAAAATTATAAGCAGTGTTCCTAGGAAGTCAAGGACAGAGCAATGTGTGGTTTCTTGTGTACGTCACCGTAATTCTGTATCTCGAACATTTTAACTTAGAGCTGACTAAAAGACTATTTAAACGAAATTTTCCGATAATATGAGAGAACATGAACATTCTCTGGCAGATTATCTGACCACTCTGCCAATGACTACTGTACATTTTAGTCTCTCCATGCTGGTGTGGCTTGGATTAGGTGCAGAGGGGAACTCAAATTTGTGTTGGCCATATGTGACAGTTTATGGGAAAAGGGGGCACTTCACGCAAAAAATGAAATTGAGATATAGGCTCCAGAAGTACAGTGCTCCTCACTACAGTCATTTAACATGCACATACCTTTTTTTCATCATCTGTTTGCAATAATAAAACTGCCTGTTTAGAGAATGGAAAATGGAGAACAGCACTTTTCTCATTCACTCTAATATATTTTACGCCATTTTTGTTGACATCAAGATTTTGCGGTAGTTCGTCATTAAACGGAGCTAGTTTGAGCTAAGGTCGAACTGTTATTTCCCTGAGCGGTAAGACAGGACTTTCCCTAACTGCAAGCGGCTGTATGGATTCTCATTGTTCTACTAGCAGCAGTAAGCGAAGTCAAAATCAGTCAGAATTGTTGGCTGGTATTACTAACTTGGAGCCAAGCCTATCCAAGAGGTCCTCTTTTTCAAGAGCTGAAGAAAAGCTGAAGGAGTTTAATACTTGCAAGGCTCCCAGCATTCGGTATTCTGACAACATCAGGGCGATGCAGTTGGAGTCCTACGGGTTGTGTAGCTCCAGACGGCAGCTAAAACGCTGGCCGCGATAGGCAGTAGCGCCGTAAAACTTGATACCTAGGGCCTGAGATACAACCCGTGCAACAATTAGCGGTAAACTGGCGCCCTCGTGCCTTTATGACACAAATACGCATGCGCTGTTACGTGTACTAAAGGCCCACAACCCGCTCTAAACGTCATCATTTGATGACCCTTAGTGTCAAATTTTTAGAGATATAACTCAATAAATTAAAAAAATCCTGGCTTAAACACTTTTTTCTTAAAATTTAAAATATTCCGAGATTCAAATTTCATGTGCCCACAAAATCAGGCTCATATGAAACTTCAGGTATTAAAGTATCAGTATACCAAGTTATAGAGATAAGGAAAAATAATTTCTCTTTTTTCAGCTTAAACACTTCCAA
>WLWI01003948.1_pt1 | contig 12630 bp, 9 predicted proteins | sample 6701501 | NCBI WGS metagenome assembly WLWI01 (sample SAMN12718690, study PRJNA515312) | sponge metagenome | isolation source: marine sponge | host: Mycale hentscheli | place: New Zealand: South Island, Marlborough, Capsize Point | collected 2014-11-01
ATGAGGGAATGGAGTCTCACATTAAAGAGCTAAAAAAGGAAGTAAAGAAAAATAAAAGGGATAAGGACAAAATTGTCAGGCTTCTTTCTCTTTCTTATGTGAGACGTAGAGATGAATTGATGGCTGATAGTGCTGTAGTTCGTGTTTCCTCTACTTTGCTACATTATCCTTGTTTCAAGAATCCTTTTCATGTAAGTAAATCATATATCCTGTTAATTTTCAATATATCAATTCATTTACGGACGACTTTATGTAGCTCATTCAAGAAATGTTTCATTCAACTGGAACACGATTTACTTCCTCTGTTGAAGTTCTACAAAAGATACGTGTTTTGGAAAAACGCTGGAATAAGAATGTTGCACCTGCTATAGTCCACTATGCTATTGAATCTGGAAAAGAGAGACCAGCGTCAAAGGAATCATTATGGTAAGAAAATATTTTCATATAATAAGATATATAACACATGTACCTAATATTTTATAGTTATCACAATATTCTGTTTAAATGTACTAATGGAAAAATTGAAACCTAAATCTGGAAAAGGTGGACTGGATTCGCTTATCTGCTTTGCACCTGTAAGTAGTATAATTCAAGCAATTCAACTATTATAATTTACTAATTTAACTATTAATATCTATTAACTGATTAATACAATTATTTGTTTATTTATTTATTGTTTTGCATGGGGCTGGGAGAGGAGTTGGGGTCAGCAGCATGACTATTATTATTATTATTATTATTATTATTATTATTATTATTATCATTATTATTATAAAATAAGACTGAGTGTAAAGGAAGCATATTTATATACATATTCATAAATGGTTTGCAATTTAAAAATTTTCAGACATTAGATGAAGCATTGAAGACAAACAGTACGAACACTTATCCTTATGTCATTGTTGTGGGTGATCCAGCCTCATCTTCTGTGGCAGTCTGTGACAAGCGTGTAATCACATCTGAAATTGGGCATTTTACATTTTCAGCTGTTCTCACGCTACTAGCAATTCATTATGCCTACAACCAGCAATATAATCCTATTATTCTACCAGTCATGGAATTTCTACAGGAAAAAATTGTTGGTGATTGCTTTCCATCTAACAAGCGACTTAGTGTCGCATTCACAAATCTCTGGCATGCAATAGGATGTATAGAACAAAAACTGTGTGAAAATGATGGAAACTCTGAAGAAGAATCTGAAGACCTAAGTGTTGGTGTAACTCAGGCATATTGTGACTTTGACTAAACTTTTTCTTTGGCAATTTAATTCTAACTAAAACTTTTTTCTTTCAATTCTTTTTTCTGCAGCATTGAAGTCAGTATTTTATACAAAATTTCCATACTTGAAATTAGTATATTTGGGGTCATGTATTAGTTGAAATACTAGTTTTTAGTAGCTATATATTTAGCTAATACTTAAAATAAGTACTTTAGGTGGTCCGAGGTACTCATTAGTTTAATAAGTTTTACACCTTAGTATATGAGTATACTTAAAATCAAATCCAGATGCTAAATGTTAGGCAAGTCAGTAGTAGATTTTAGTGTATTTACCTGCTTAAAAGTAGTATTTGAGTATGTTAAACCACTTAACATCTCTGCTTGAAGTTAGTATTTAAATACTCATTTTGAAAAGTAGCATTTTTATAATTAACTTAAATTTAGTTCTCACAATTGCTTGTCAGAGTTAGTATCATTTTTTCTTATTATAAGTATTTTTCTACTTCAATCAAGTACATCGTTTTTTACAGTGGTATGATTAAAATTGACCGAAACCAAACTTAACCACTTGTGTAATAGCTGCTAGCTACTCCTGTTCAAAACTGCATAACTCTGACAACCTGCAATAACTTTCTAATAATGTTAACTTTAGGTTATAGCTAGTGTAGAGGTTTTTTAAATTAATTAGATTTACTTTTAATTACTCTGGCTATAATTTTGATAATATTGTTCAAAGGTGGTGGCTATAAATTTGTAGCAAGCTAATTAAAACTAAGAAATTCAAGCATAATTTTTTTTGCAAGTCATCAATCCAGAAATTCATAAGCTGGTGCTTGTTCTTCTGTCAGCAGTTATCATTTCATGTGAAATACCTTAACCACTACCTATACAGATGGACAGAATTCACTATGAAGTCATCATTAAGAGCAGATTATTAGGTATTGAACTGCCTACTTTGTGTCAGAACTATTCATAGTTTAAAGTTTTTTAGTGACAAAAAAACTAAAAAAACAAACAAAAAAGATCAGTGTTGAAGTATAAGCTCTACTGGCCAGGTAGCTAATCTACATGAATGAACAAAAGGTTAAGATTCATCTCTAGTGTAGTTGAATGTGAAAATGGCAGTTTAAAACATGATTGGACACATAGTGATGTAAGCATGGGTTGTCTAAATCATTGAATTTGAAGTAAGACCATAATACTCAAAATTACTTAATATTACTAGCTAAATACTGTAAAAGTATCTTATACACTTTCGTCATCACCTTCAAGTGGGATTTCATTACTGAGTGGTTCACAGACCAGAAAATTCTTGGTTATCATTCTCAGTACTCGTTTTTGGTTCTTGGTGAACGAATAGGGGTATATACCAGAGTACAAAAAATGATATTTATTCTCCATCTCCAACCAGTAGCGTAGCATGGTAAAAGGTAATCCAAAAATAACCATTGCTATCTCAGGATTTGTCTGGAAGTGTGAATGCCGCTTTCAGTTACAACTCTTAATTGTTCTCTGGTATCAATGTGCTAGATCTGCCAAATTGAAAACTGGGGCAATACTATTCTCTATAAAGTCCTCTATGTATGCTACGAACTCTGTAAATGCAATGCTATGGATATCAGCACAATTTTAACTGGCACATTTGCTACTAGAAGCTCTTGCTTGTTTGTATAGTCCTGCCAGGTATTTCTTGTGGTATTTTGCTTTAATGGCTACCATATCACCAGAGAGCAGTACCTTGAACATCAAGTGAACTTTCCGGTCTATGTCATGTGTTGAAACATTGTGAAGACCATCATAGCCTGTTGGTTCATCCCCCCAAAAAACAAAAAACAACAACAAAAGTCTGATGTTTTCTGAGTCAACTACAGGTGCACCATGCTTCAATTGCATTGGTGACTTCTCATTATCACCTTTCTCTCGACTGGATCTCTTTTGTAGCCGGTTTGGTTAAGCTTCAGACTGCAACTTTTATGCCAGCAAGCTTGGTGTCTCATCGTGACCTCAATTCCATCTCCATAATCCAGCCTTTCAATATAATGTCCATTAGCATGTACTCAATTGTCTCAAAGTGGACTATGTGTTCTGCTAAAGTGTAGCTGCTACCAACACATATGCTTTTGTTGACTTAGCTGGACAGGCATTTTGGTATGCTCTTGGCAAAGTACACACATGTCCCAATTCGTCATTACAATCTAGAAAATTAAATGAAGGCAATAATTTTTTTTTGCATTCAACTTCTGTACAGTAAAGAAGTGGCTGCACTTCAGATATTGTTGCTTTTTATGTGGAGTAACTTTTTTTTGTGAAACATTATTTTTAGATAAATTTGAATCAAGTCATCAGGCTAGAGCAAATGACACTCGTTTCAAATATGTGTTGGAACGATGCGACAAGTGTATCCACACGTACAAAACACTAAGCCATATATGCAACCACATGGAGTGTGTAGGAGCTAGGCTGGAGTAAACAATCATTAGATCAGCCATTGTTTGTTGAGAGGTATTCACTGTATGTGGGAAGAATTTGAAAGCATTAGGGGAAGCAAATTCAAATGAGTCTACACTTGTTATCAGCTGCATGCCTCTTTCTAGCTTAGGGTAGTATATGTAGTAGAGCTGTGTAGCAAAAATAATGTGCACTCTGTGATAAAAGCGTAATACTTGGTACAAAGTTTCTATAGCCTATAAGCATTTTTTCAGATGAGAAGCCATCTTGGATTTGACCTTTGGTGACCTGATCAATAATGTGTTGTTTGTATACCACATTCAGTTCCAAAGTTATGATAATTTTTGTAGTAAATCGCAAAACATGATTTACAGTTAGCAAGTGTAAAAAAGGTTTTAAATAGAAGCTCTGCAGCCACAGGGTAAGGTAACTCAATGATATAGCGTACTTTTGTCATTATAGTTGTTTCAATTTGTAGCTATAGCAGTTTCTTGAGCTTGTTATCCTTTTGATGGTCCTAGAAGCTCTACTAGAGCCTACAATGTGTGGTTTCGGTTTCTGCTATGCTAAACACTATGTACTTGTTGATGCTTGTAAACCTACACCGAAAAAAAAATTGTTGCCTTCAATTGATTTTCTGGTGTACTCACACAGATAGTACATCACAATTAGGTAAAGGTTATGGTTAGGTAACTTGCATATTTGTGATGTACGTTAGATGTGCAAGTGGGAAATTTTGTTAATACATCTGAAAAATTTGGATGTACATCTATAAAACACATCTGGGAATTGAGATCTACTTGTGAGAGTTTTACTTCATACTCACGTTTAAATGATTTTGAATGGTCACACATACATATAAGCACGTTCAAATGTACATTAGAATTTTTTACTGTAGTATACTCAGGGAGCACATAGGTAAGGTTTGACAACGAAAGTCATAAAGTTGTGCATGCTCAGTATAAACCGAAGTCTCAATAAAGCAGTCTTATTCCACAAGGTTGTGTAGAATGAGAGACTTGCTCAATAAAACAAACAATCAATTCCTCATAGTTTCTCACACTCAGGCTGGCATCTTGTCACCATGGATGAAGTTGGATAGCTATATCTTTATGTTAGAGTACACTGTGTTTCACTATACATTTAATGGGGTACAGTGAAACACCTTATTTTATGAGGGTGATGAGTTTAACTTTGAAGTGTTCTATAACATATCTTGTAAGCTTACTGATCACCTATATAATTCCAATATATTTATTATTAGGTTTGAATTATTAACTTTAAAGGACAAAAAATAATTCCGCTTTTTAAGGCAGCAATGCTTATAATATGTATAATTTGCATTTTATTTAAATTTTGAATTTATGAAGAAAAGAACATTATTAGCCTACATAGGCTTTATTATCTACAGCTTTGAATAGAATACTCAACTTTCTTTTGCTATATATGGTATACTTTTGGTAAATAATGACTCTACATTCTGACTTCTTTAAAATCATGATGCATATCAGAATTATATTTAATATATGGAAATTAAATTATAGTTCAAGTAAGACAATTAAGGCATTACATATAAACAACATATAACTATGGCTTGTGTGATAAGAGGATTTTTTTGCTTTCCTGTCTAAAAACAATATTAATAATAATTAAGTGAAAATTTATTATTGATGACTATCAGTAAACAATAACAGCATTTGAAATTTTTAATTCTATTCACAAATGCAAATCAAATACCTTTTTTGTCAACAAACACTACACTGATGCTCCGGAAAGGTGTAAGCTCTTTAGTGAAGCCAAAGCACTTGTAATTTCCAGCGTCTGCCTCTTTTATTTTTGTTATTTTTAAAGTGTATATATTTCTCCTTTTATTCTTAGAAACTATGTCATCAGTGTTTATCCATACATCATCATGAAACCAGGTGGGTTTAATAAATGATTTGCACTTTATCTTTACCGTTTGTTTATGTCTAGCTTTCACAACTAGTGGACTTATATTATCTGGTATTAATTCTGTAAAACACAATGTTAATTACATAAAAATTGTATACTCTTAGCTATCAGATGAATTGTAAAATATAACACAATGAAGTACACATAAGTATAACAGTGGATTTATGGGGTAAAATTGAAGATAAAAATGTAACTTTTAGAGTCTCAAGTATTATTTATCACATGTTGTGCTTCAGTGAAAATAATGGTACACACAATAACAAAGTATTTTAGCATTACTTGTAAATCTTAGGATTTGTTTGTTTATATATGTGTGGACATGCGTACATCATTTTCTGAATGCCACAAGCGTACATAGGTCTTAAAACACTCAATAGTGCATGCATTAATTCTTTAGAACTTCATGTTTTTCAAGTCACAAAATATTGTGGCAAATGGTTACTATGGTATTGAAACCCTTTACCTGACATAATTAAAAAATCAGCTTTTTGTAATAGCTGAGAGTGCTTGTTGTCAGAAGATACTGGTAATTCAGATAGTCAGAAACATATATTAGAAACTACAGAAATACAGGTGCTTGGGAAATCAAGATAAGAAAGTGGTCCTGTATTTGTTAGCTAAAGTATTATAATAGTCACAACAGCTGAGTTAGCTATTGATAATATCTAAGCAAGATTAGAAATAGACTGATAGACTCTTTTGAAGTGTTTCATTTGTGCACTGGTTTGCTCTTACTAACTATTGGAGAAAGTATAAATGCCATATAAACATTGCATAGGCAGTGCATTAACACTCTCAATTACAAGAACTGAGTTCTTATTTGCACAGTTTTAAGGTAATATCTATGTAAATGTGTGTTGAGGCATTATTATATAGATATGTAAGTACAATGTGTATATTATTGTTATAATGACCATAGCCAGTTATTTTTTCAATACAAAAAAGTGTAGTATTATTTTGAAATACCACAGCAGTGGAAAACTGAAATAATAATCTGATTGGTCATGGTGATCACTTCGTAACCTTGTCACACTTTTACCTGCTAGGCAATGTTGTGGCGAAATTCCTGGGAAACGAACCGGGAAGAAAAATATTCTTTGACGAAATAAAATACAAGATTATGGTTTTCTTAGCTGCAGAAATGAACTGTTATCTTGGCTATAGTATTAATGTATGATAGCGTGGAAAACTGTGGTATTGAGAGCACCTATGTGGCGAGAAATTTCACTTGGCTTCGCCTCGTGAAAAATTTCTCACTGTACACCTTGCTATTAATCCAAACACCGTAGTTTTTTTCGTGCTATTATATCTCCCAATTTGATGAGATTTTAGGAAAAACTAACTCAGTTAAAAAAATATTGGTTCCAGTATATTACATTATTTTTAGAAGAATATCGTTAGAACGGAATGATATAAAAACTAATAATTGTGCACTTTCATGAATGTTCCCTTGTAGCTGCTAATGTTTTGTCTTTCTTCAACAATAATTTGTAGTAAATTAAGTTTTAACAATTTCTTATATTCAATTTAGACAAAGTTATTCACTAATGAGTTAACAATTTTTGTATTGCTCTAAGTACAAACTTTTCAATTTACAGATACTTTTATTAATATAATAGCTAGCTTAAGTTAGCTAATTGAAAAAAACTAAATATTTATGTATAATACAGTGATGTGTCAGATAGTTTTATCCTACTATTTCAGGCCAAATTTAATGCTATAGTTAACCTATTATTGTGAGATGAGACTTTGCATAAAATATTGTTTGATTTATTTCATTTGCTAGTCCTTTACATTCATATACTCCTTTATTTGATTTATCAATGGTGCTTAATTTTAAAATAGTGTGATTAATTTGTAATGCATTATGAGGTAAACTTTCATTATTAAAAGTCCATGTTGGATATCCTTGTGATCTGCAATGTATATATGCATCTGAATATTCATTTTCATATCCAAATTTAGGCGATATTCTATTGGGATCTAGAAAATATGTTGTCAATAATATAATGACAATTAGTATTGATTGTAATATGATAAATTTTGTGCCTATATTATTTTGCAAATAATTAATTATAATAATTCATGATTTATATAGTTTATGTTGTCCATTTTCAATGTTGGTATATGATTCCATGGCATAAGCAGCCATGGATTAAAACGTTATTCCCTTGTGTTAACCCCTCCAATCACCTGGGGAAAAATATTTTTGCACTACAAAGAGAGTGTAAATTGCACACAGAACACTTTTTTATCTATAAAATTGAATGATATATTTTCCCTCCTCAAAACAACATCTGCTCTTTTGATTTGGTCTTTCACTAAACCCTCAGGATTATCGCTAGATAAGCAAGGCCCATTATCTGAGATAATCCCATGAATACATGGTTTTACTGATATTATATATATATACAGTAGAACTTCCAATAAGGGACAGAATGGAAACAGTAATTTTGTCCATTGTTGAGAAGCTGTCTCTTCTCAAAACTATCACTTTTTTGACTGTTTATCTAATATTTGATTGTGTAAAATCTGATTAGGTAAATGAATTAAGTGAAAGAAATAGAAAACAAAAAGTTTTTTTTTAAGTTACACTTCTATTGTTAGCTATATTGAAAAACTATCACTTCAATTAGTCTGTTTTAACAATTAAAGTTAAAGTCAATACTGTCTATATTTGTTCCTAACTATGCCCTTCTTTTGTGTGGCCATTATGTTCCAAAACTGAGGTTACATTACATCTATTCCTTCTTTGAAGCTCTTCTGAAGAAGGAAGAAGATGGGACAAATGGGTTGTCTTCATTATCATCATCTCACCCAGTTGATTAAAAAAGCTGGATTCCCAACCATCAGTCATTCTAGCACACACTGCAAAATCATCATCAGCACTCAAATATATCATCTGCATAATATATTATTATTATTAGCCATTGAGCTGCAATTAGTTTTATACATAAGTGGCTGCTTTGCAGTATTTGGTACATTACTCTGTACTATCACACTTAGTTCACCTCGTCACTTTTCCAGGAGGACAGCTGGTTACAAAAATTAATAAAACTGCCAGCGAGGCTGAGTCAGGATTTAGGTTGTCATTCAATAGGTAAGTCAAATTGTACATGCAGATCTCTAAAGTTTTGGTCTACCGAGTGTAAGGGAGATTGGAACACAAGTAAGAGATGAGATATTGTATTCTTAGAATTAAGACTCTAATAGAGCATTTCCCGAGATTGTTAGTGACAAATTGAATCCAGGTGCGGGCTGTGGGTAAAAAATACTGTTCATCTACAGTCCCAATGGACCCAAGATAGAACTTGTTGATTCATTAAAATTGTCTGAACTATTTAATTTTGATATGCAGTCAATGTTCGTTAAGTGAAGCACTTTATGTATGGTGTAGTAACTATGGGAATTTTGTTCTGTCCATTGTCTGGAATTGGGAAGTTTTACACACAAGCTCGTAATATACAATTTTCAATACAAAATCAATCCATAGTTTTCAGTTTGTCTGCTGTAACGTGCATGGCTGTCCATTTTTCGGAAGGTGCGGTGAGCGAGATCCAACTGTGTGTATATACGTATACATATACATATACCAGTGATGTACTTGAACACAAATGGCTGGGAGCCTCCTAGGTAAACCACAGTATTTATATATAATTTATTTTAACTTCTAACACTTCAGCTAAAGAACTATGGAGTTTTTAAATACTTTTATAGGGTAAATGGGTTCAATGCCATAAACGTTACAACTCGCCAAAATTGACATAAAAAAACAATGACAAAAACCACAATTGACATTTCTACGGAATTACTGCACAGGTTTGACCTGATCCTATCAGACATTCTTACTGATGTAGCTGCCTAAAATGGCAGCTACTAGTATTTATTTGTTAGCTAGTTGTTAGACTATTGGCCAACGGATTTTTAACTAAGGACAACATAGTTGCTAGGGGTGTAACTATGACAAATAGTGCATTAACTTACCACCTCCTCTAATTCCACTTCTAATTCGAATAACATTAAACTCCAACATATTTTTAAGTTTTATGTGAATAAAAAAAATTCAAAGTGATGACCAATTTAATTTCATTGGGTGATATCGGTAAAGATTGTTAAACCGGAGGATTTTGTTCAGTGAAGCTTGTGTAGGGGTCGACCGCGAGCTACCGCAAATACTCTAAGGTCAAAGTACAGCATGGCATAGGTATGTCCTGGTATAAAAACTAGTGGTGTGTACAAATGGTGAGTGATCCTGCTTTGTAATTTTAAAATACAACTGGATTTAAATTTTGAATCTGATAACATTTGAATTTTACTATTTCTTGATGCTAAAGCACTGGTTAGTATGACAAAAATACATTAATCAATATACTGCTTTACCCTACAAGTTCAGTAGTTCTAATTTAACGTTACAAATACATAGTTGTCCTTTACCTTTATTGTCAGGAGTAATGACAGCTTCTGCAATATAACCTTTGCTGTTTTTATGTGAAGTACTAGTAGCTCTCGAAAACAGGAAATAACAGCCCTTGACCATTAATTTTAGCTAACAATAATATGAAAATACTTTCTTACCTCAATCAATGAACTGCATCATCTTTAGAGTTCAAGCCATTCTGACAGTCCAAATAAGGATCAGTAGCATAAGATAGAAAAAGTACTCCTCTACTAATAAACAGCCGTGTTAGATTATAAGAGAAAAAAAGAACCGCTCCTGCTTTTAAAGGGTATAGTTACGTACAATCCATACATATTATGTAAGTATATTTATTCAGATACGTTTACAATGTCATGTTTAGGAAGTGACCTGTGAATTAAGTCACACCATCTTATGGTGTTATTTCACGCCAACATTGTACCACCACAATTGTCAGAGTGATATGGTAAGATATTCCACTCTCAGGCTTTATTTTCAGTCCCCTCTGGTTTGTGAAAATAAATTAGCCTGCTAGTGAGATATTTGCAGCCATATCATACTAGACTCATGTAATATGGACCACATATACCAACATAAACCCGATTTTCAATTGTCCAACCCTAATGGTACTTCTTTGCTTCCCTCGCTGTTGGGTAACTAACATCTCCAATTATCAATTTGTTACACCTGTACAGTGTCTCACTCACTTTACCAGTGGATAAAATAATATAAAATATAAAATTTAACCAGGTTCTCGTTGTTAATTGTTACTATTTTTATGCACATACATAATAAATCCAGGACAAGTGTAAATATGCCATAAATTAAGGTTGTTTAGTGTCCCCTCTTACAACTCAAAATGGCAAGGAACAATGCGCGTAATAAATAATGGGTGCTTAACAGTGGATGATACGCTGAAGCGCTGAATAGAGAGTGCAAAAACCCCCAGAGGAATACAGGTCTTAACAAAAAATAACAACAACAACAACAACAAAAAACAACAGCGCTTGTTAACAAAGAACGGGTTCATAAGAACCCCTCCCTCTACAGTACTAGGTATATATAATATTCAGTCCATATAATCACTTTGTTGATTTATTATTCAATCATTTTTTATTTGTGAATACGCTAACTTTAAATGCTTAATTTGTGAACATTGTTAATAATATATAGCTTAGATCTAAGTAGCCATTAATTTTAATAGCACTTTGTTAATATAACTATAACGACTGCAATTTATGATAATCATTACTATATCTTTAAGTATTTCAGAATCAAATGGAATTTTTTTAACTGAAATATATCTTTAACCACTCATATATAATATATATATATATTATATGATATATATTATAGTGTATTATAAAGAGTTTTTTTTTATTTAAAAAGAAAAGTTACTATGAACACTCAGCAGAGTCGAAATGTCTGACAATTATATGCATTAATTTACAATTTCAGCCGAAAATTGAAAAACAACAACAACAACACAATTGCGCTGAATTAATGCATTTAAGTATATGGTGTTCAGCTTACCATACACCTTTAATTGGGCTTTAGCCACAAAGGGTTGATTGGTGTCTGTATCCAATCCAATACAATAATAATATCCATTATCAGTAAGTGCAGCTGTTATGATTTCTATAAAACTACTTCCACTAAGTTCTTTAACTGGAAGGGTGTCATTATCAGTACTGAAGTACCATTTAGGTTTGGTTTTAGAAATGCATAAAAATTGTGCAAGATCACCTATATCAACTTCAAGTACATGAGGTCTTATATTTTTATTCAGTCTTTGTTGGAAGAATTGATCTGCTGAAGTTGATATTACTAACTTAACTTATACGAAATATTCATGATATAGATTATTATTGGATGAAAACTAAATTATTGAAAATTTGATCATAACTTTGATTATTAACAATGCACATAGCATATATTTGTACACATCATGTATATATAAAAATCAGTGTTATATTTGTCACCATGAACAGTCTTGAGTGTGTTCAACTAATAACTCCCTAGATATCTTCACAATGATATTTTTAGGTACATGACCCATGAAATAACTCATGATATTTCACGCTGTTATTTCACGCTATACTGTGCCCCCTGTAGTTATAGCACACCCAAACTTTTCAATTTTCTTGGTTTTACAGCTACCTTCCTCTGGTGTACAGGGTTCTTTACCCTGCTCAACAGGGTTAAAGCAGCTGCTAAAATATCAACTGGGGGTGTGGGTAGCCCCTACAACCAACTTTAGGCTGTGCATTACCCTTCCTCTAGTACTAAATACAGTAGTGAAGATATCTAGTGTGGAATAAACCACTTATTACACTTTGTCAGAGTGTTATGGCAAGATATTTCACTCTCAGGCTATATTTTCACTTGCCTCTGGCTCGTGAAAATAAATTAGCCTGCTCATGAAATATTTCGCCATATCACACTCTGACTCATGTAATAAGTATTATTATCATGTACTGAACTCAAGTACTCCCATAGAGATTAATACAAATGAAACTACCCCAATATTTTCCCATATTGCGTCCCCTTGGGCATTCTAACAAGTGTTATTGCGTCCCCTTAGGCTAATTTTA
>WLWI01003949.1_pt1 | contig 12630 bp, 9 predicted proteins | sample 6701501 | NCBI WGS metagenome assembly WLWI01 (sample SAMN12718690, study PRJNA515312) | sponge metagenome | isolation source: marine sponge | host: Mycale hentscheli | place: New Zealand: South Island, Marlborough, Capsize Point | collected 2014-11-01
AAGCTGAAAGATAGGTTTTTACATGGCGGCCATCTTAAAACCACGAGATGGATGCTATGACATCATCGGAGGAGGTGGTTCCTACCAAAAATATAAAGCTAAGACTATGAGAAGCTTGTAAAAAAAATTGGTGCTTTTGTCCAGAGCGTCCACATCATCCCCAAATCTGTTACTAAGCTGCCTCACTAATTGTGCTTAAAAGAATCTCAAGTACAGGAGACAAAATGGAACACAACTCACAGCGCTTTGTATAGCCAGTCCTTAAATTATCCAATGGGGAAATGATACAAAGGATGAATAGAACTTTGAATTAAAAACACAATTAACTAATTTACAACTACAAGTTTCCCATACACATACATGCACTCAAACATGCAGTGACTTGCAATGCTGGTGTGTTGTTTTTTTTATACTGAAACTGAATTTGATACTAAACTTATGCTTTTAGTACACAGTTCTATAATGATGATATTGGTAATGTTTTCAATAAAACTTACATAAGCACTAGTTTGATAGCATATAATGGTTTTAATTTCTGTGAGTTTGGCTAAGTTTGTTATCCTCTTATTCCTCTGGGTTATGAATTCTACATCATATTATTCGTGCTCCACTTTTAATTTTGTTGGTCTGAGTTCCAATTCAGTGTCCCATGAGTACTGGAGTGCTGCTAGAGACACTTCACTGGTCAGTTCTGCCATCACCTTGTGCTTCATTCTCATTGGAGTGCCCAGCAACCTCCTCATCCTGGTTAGTATCCTGAGACAGCGTCTGTACAGAGAGCCCACGTACATCTTGCTCCTGAACCTGGCTGTTGCAGACCTTCTCATGTGCCTTCTCTACATGCCCTTCACAGTAGTGTCAGGATTTGCTGGAGAGTTCCTGTTTGGGTCCACGGATATCGTACTGTGTAAAATGTGTCAGTTCACGGGATTCACTTGTCTAGCTCTTGGGATATTAACAATTCATATTCTGTCTCTCCTCTCAGTAGACAGATTTCTGTTTTTCAAGTATCCACTAAAGTATCACACAATGGTGACCTTCAAACGTAGTATTGTCACTTGTACTGGCACATGGGTTCTTTGTGTTCTCTTATCACTGCCTCCTCTGTTTGGTTTTGGCAACTTTTATTATGAAAATTCATTTTCGGCGTGTATTGTTATGTTTTACGGTGGAAGTAATACCATGAAAAATGAACATTACACAATTTTCGTAGCCTGTGAGTTGAGTCTTCCTCTCTGTGTACTTATTGTTACCAATATCTGGATGTTACACATCATTCGAGTACAGATGAGAAAAGTTTCTGGCATTAAAATGACTTTAAAAGATGGCGTTAGTCTTGGTAGCATAGTTCAAGAGAAACTTAGAAGCCATCATAGCATTCAGCAACAGCTGCAACTGTTCAAAGTGTTTGGTGCGATACTGATCAGTAATCTTCTCACTTGGGGTCCGTATTTCATTCATGTCTTAATTGGCTCTGTGGTGGGACCGAGTCCAGGGGCAGTCAATCTCATCATCTTCATCATCATCACGTCCTTTGCTGTGGTCCATCCCATAATAGAGGCCTCCCTCATTCCAGAATTTAAAAGGTACTTAACTCGATTGATCAGGAAGCTGTTGTGTTTGTGTAGTTTGGAGAAGTCTTATAATCACTGCAATCTGCCATCTGTTGAATGCTGCAATCTGCCATCTATTGAATGCTGCAATCTGCCATCTATTGAATGCTGCAATCTGCCATCTATTGAATGCTGCAATCTGCCATCTATTGAATGCTGCAGGTGTAGATGCTCGTTGAAGTGTTTTGACTTATTGGATGCCGCACTGATTTCTCAGTCAGAAGTTAAATTAATAGAATAGCTCGCTTCTTCTATTTACTTCTTTTCAGTCAACGCACATATATTATATACATATATATATATATATATATATATGTTTAAAGTTGGTGATTTTCCAGTGTGGTATATTTTGTCACATTTAATTCATTGGGCTCATCTTTAATAATTGTTCCATGCTTTTTTTACTAAACTTTTTAATTTCCACTTATGTTCATTTTCTTTGTTGCTGTTACTTTTTTTGTGTGATATAGTTGCATCAAATACAGAGTTGTTGTTTTTTTGTACTTAGGAAGACTTTAGTATCACTATGACTGATGACTATATTATATAATATATTACATATGTATACATGTCATATTAGGTTGATGTATGTGTATAGTGCACTGTCATTCAAATATGAACTTATCAGAACTTACTATCCATTAATTTTGCATAAATGGTATCTCCTACCCCTATTTAAATCTATAATAATTTTTAAACACGAAGGTAAGTTGTGTTTAAGCCTTTCTAAGATACAGTCTTTATATATAATATTATATATATATATATATACATATATCCATATAGTACTGCCATGGTGTTTAATTTAGTTTAGACAAGGTTATCCTTGGCATTTTTGTCCTGCAATGTTCCCCACATTTCATTTAGTATAATATTGTGTAATATCTAATAGCTAATGAATGGATGGATAGAATCAGTACATAGACTTAGTTGGGAGGACAGGATGACAAGTAGTGGCACTTATGTCAGGCCGGGACAGTAGCAATGGAGGTGAGAGAATGTGTGGTATTGATCCTCTTGCTTCCATTAACCCATGCACTTCCAATGCCACTCCCCTGCCACATTCCAGACAAGCCTCTGGCAAGTGTTGTTCAACTCCAGCCACGTCTTCTACTATTGAACTTCTATTATTCCAATATCTATACTGGTGCCAATCTTTGCAGGTATCTGGATACTAGCAGTTCCTGTTCCTTTGATTGTTCTTTCTTTAAGAAAGAAAATAAGCCAACAAGAATGAAGCACCAAAGGTGTGAACCATTGAAGCTCTACTATACACTAGCTAGCTATTACACCAAAAGAATAATTATTGGCTATTTTAATCAGGCATCAATATAGCTTGAGCAATGAAAACTGTACATGGAAACGCTGTCTTCATAAGAGTAGAAGCTAAACAGGCCAGAAACACTCATTGGGATAGTAACTACGTAGAGCTGAAAGCTTTGCGTTTTCTCTAACATCAGCCAAAAAAAAAAAGTAGCACAGCGAAAGGTCTTAAATCTGAGTTATTTCATACCTAAACCAATGGTTATGTCCGGGTTCACTGGAGGGTTTTTGCGAACCTCAGGACTCCACCTCAATCAACACCTGAATTGTCTATCATATACTGACAATTAGCCTGCTTGCGGGCGCCTCATATCAAACTGAACTTAATGTTATTCATGTGTATCTCCGCCCCTTTCTTACCCATTGCTTTCTGTGTCATGTCTTACCCTATTTACCTGTAATCATTATCTTACCTTGGACTCTTCACGCAACACAGTTATCCGAGTGCTGCGGGAGCTTACGACTGTCATAGCCGTAGTGTTCAGTGAATAGCTAAAGTGTGAAGGGTCTGGTCCTTCAGTGTTCAGTGAATAGCTAAAGTGTGAAGGGTCTGGTCCTTCAGTGTTCAGTGAATAGCTAAAGTGTGAAGGGTCTGGTCCTTCAGTGTTCAGTGAATAGCTAAAGTGTGAAGGGTTTGGTCCTTCAGTGTTCAGTGAATAGCTAAAGTGTGAAGGGTCTGGTCCTTCAGTGTTCAGTGAATAGCTAAAGTGTGAAGGGTCTGGTCCTTCGGTGCCTTAAGATCTGGACTTGACTAATCTGATTAATTGCCGAAAGGGTGTGGCAAGGTTCAGTTACGCGGATTTCGTACATGGTCCTTCGAGCCGGATTCTCCGGACAGAGAAATTAAGCCAGCTCCAGCTCACGACTGAACCTATTTTATGAAACAGTGAAACAAAAACAAAAACTTAACTACTTGTCTATTAGCAAAGTAGAATTTAGTTTCTAATCGTTAGCTACTCACCACTAATTGTTTGATCGCTTGTTCGTATCGTTCGTTCCTTTGTCTTCTCTCCACTTATCGTTCTACCGACTTGACGCCAGCCATGCCTAACGTGGAAGATGAAGTAAAGGACATTGCCGCCATGAGAGACCTCGACGCCCTCCAACGAAAACGATCAGGCAGGAAAAGCCAATTTACTCGACTACTACAGGTGCTAAACAGTGCCTCCTCAGACCTTGCCGGCAAGTTCTCGGAAAGAGACTGTGCCAAAAAAGAGTAGCAGAAGCCAAGCGTATGGCAGCGCTGCTCGAAGCTATTCAGGATTGAAGAACTTACAGCAGACAGAGAAGACGAACTTCAATCCGAAATAGCCATAGGTCTTCCCTTACGGGAGGATCACGACCAACTCGTCAATAAAGCCGAACGCCTAGAAGAACGCGAGTGCATCTACCGGACGGGAGCATGGTTAGTCAGCCTATGCACACGGTTGCTAAGCCCGAGAAAAGCCAGCACTCTCCACTCTCCTGACGGAGAGGGACAAGGTGTTCGACAAAATGGAAGACTTCCAAAAGAGCACAGGCCTCTTCGAGACCGACGCTATGATCCAAGATCAAGTCTCACAAATGGATCAACTCATGTCGAAATTGGACTTCAAAATCGACGAGACTACTAAAGCTACCGAACCCGAAACTTGACCCAGGACTACCGGGGGCTACTCAAGCAAATTGAAACTGGACTTTCCGTCCTATGAGGGTGACCCAGTACAATGGGCCAGTTTCAAGTCACTGTTCACTTCGGCCATGGACAGAGCCGGAGACGAAGTGACTGACCATGAGAAGACTATACACCTACTCTCATGCGTCCAACCAGCCGAAGCGAAGACGATCGTGAAACAGTTTTTGAATCTAGAGGATTGCTACAAACCAGCCATTGAAGCATTGGAGGAACGTTATGGATCGAGGAACAAGGTATATTCTCTCCATGTCAAGACCTTCCTCAAGGCGTACAGAGCTGTTATCTATCTGAGAGCAGTGTATTCGGACTCTTCAACATCAGTAACGCTTGTGACAGCCAAATCCAGAGTGACTCCAGTCAAGCTGGAGACAATACCCCGGCTGGAGTTGACAGCGGCTCTCATGCTAGCAAGACTAGTCAAGGCTACGGCCTCAGACCTGGACATATCTCTGGACAACTGCTATACGTGGACGAACTCTTCTATTGTCCTATCTTGGCTCCACCACTCTCCAGCAACGCTCAACACTTACCAGGCCAACAGAGTCGCCGCCATTCTCGACATTCTGAGGAGAAGTCAATGGAGGCATGTTCGCAGTCCAGATAATCCAGCCGACTTGCCCAGCCGAGGAATGCTGCCAACCGAACTGATTAAGACGCCACTGTGGTGGTGTCCGCCATGGCTACTTTCCTCTCCTGAGCATTGGCCACACACCAGGCTGACTTTCAAAGAATCAGGAGAAGGTTTCAAGCCCATGACTCTCCCAAGACCGCTCCATGGAAGTTTTGGGAGGAGATCTCAGACTTTGACAGGCTGGTCAGAATTATCACCTATTGTCGGAGATTCATAGCCGCCTGTCGAAGGCAAAATGAGATCAAGACAACTACCACTTCTCTCATCTCGGACGAGATCACGGCTACTCGAAATCACCTTCTACACATTTCACAATGGGAGACTTACCCGGAAGTATTCGAGTGGCTGAAGAAGAAAAGAACCATTCCCAAACACCACCTGCTTTCGAAATTCGACGTTTCCATCGACAAGGAAACTAACTTACTCGTTGTCTCGGGACGTGTCAAGAGAACAGATGCTCTAGGCCTCAAGTGGTGCTGTCTCTGAAGTCGCACATCACGGCTTTATTTGTAAACACAAGACACCGCACCTGGCACCACCCCGGAGTGACTACAATGCTGAGTCTACTCACCGACAACTATTACATCCCTCGAGTGAGGAACTTTCTCAAGCTACTAAGCAGGAAGTGTGTACACTGCCAAAAGGCATATGCACTCCCAATCTTTCAGTGGATGGGAGATCTACCAACTTCAAGGACGACGCCAGCTCCTCTGTTCGAACGTACGGGAGTTGACTTCGCTGAGCCATTCTTGATCACACGCGGGAATCCACGCAAGCCCACCAGAGTCAAGGCCTATGCTGCTGTCTTCATATGTCTCACCACACGAGCAGTTCACTTCAAGGTCTGCTCAGACTTATCAACCGACTCATTCTTGGCCTGCCTGCGCCTCTTCATTGGCAGAAGAGGTTGTCCTGCCCACGTCTACAGCGACAACGGCACAAACTTCTTGGGTGCTAAAAATGAGTTGGAAGAGATCTCGACTATGGTCACTTCGCCAGGAACGAAGGACGCCATCAACGACATCACCACCAGTCATCACATTCAATGACACTTCACACTTCCCCACACTCCTCACTTCGGTGGTTTGTGGGAGGCTGGTGTGAAGTCGATGAAGACTCTGCTTCGCAAGAATTTATAATCAAGACCTCTGAGTTATGATGAATTGGAAACCGTTCTCATCGAGGCAGAAGCGACGTTAAATTCACGACCTCTCGACTCTAACATTTCTACCAAACCAGACTCCCCGGAATTGCTCACACCAGGACACTTCCTGATTGGACGGCCACTCCTCTCTCTGCCGCCAACGTCCGTCGACAATTCAGGTCGTCCACAACTGTTGAAGCGTTGGGCTTACATTTGCCGCCTGACCACCGATTTATGGAAGAAATGGAAATCCACTTATGTACAAGCTATCAATGCCAGGTCAAAGTGGACATCACATAGAAGGAATTTCCAGTTGGCGATATTGTGCTGCTTAAGGACGAGATGATCAGAGAGAGAACTTGGCCTCTCGCCAAAGTCTTACATACTTATCCAGGAGAAGACAACTTAGTTCGAGTGGCGGGTCTACTCTGTAACAGACGGGTCTACCGACGTGCGACGAACCGACTGGTTTTACTTGTAGAAGTCCCACCTCTCTCACCTTCTCGCCCTGCCGAGAATGTCCAGGCTTCACCGGAGGGTTTTTTGCGAACCACAGGACTCCACTTCGATCAACACCTGAATTGTCTATCATATACTGACAATTAGCCTGCTTGCGGGCGCCTCATATCAAACTGAACTTAATGTTATTCATGTGTATCTCCGCCCCTTTCTTACCCATTGCTTTCTGTGTCATGTCTTACCCTATTTACCTGTAATCATTATCTTACCTTGTACTCTTCGCGCAACACAGTTATCCGAGTGCTGCGGGAGCTTACGACTGTCATAGCCGTAGTGTTCAGTGAATAGCTAAAGTGTGAAGGGTCTGGTCCTTCGGTGCCTTAAGATCTGGACTTGACTAATCTGATTAATTGCCGAAAGGGTGTGGCGAGGTCCAGTTACGCGGATTTCGTACAGGTTAATTGTCAGTGATCTCCAAAGTCAGAGTAACAGACAGTCTATAAAATTACTTCAGAGCTCGTATTCCTGGCTGCAGAGTAGAAGTGTAGAGAAATTTTGTCATATCTGCAAATCAGTCAAGCTGTAATGCAAGCCTCATTCCAGGAGACTTCTTTATGGCATTTGAAAGTACTATTGAATTAATTATTAAGCATGTCTATGAAAAATGCAGCAAGACCTGTTTCCCGCTGTTTAAGGTCATTTTTTAGTTCACTCTCTGGTTTATCCTATTTTCTATGTTGTATGGATTGTCGTTGTTGTTGTGTGCCAGTTGCAGCTCTCCTATGGTACCATTTATTCTTTCTTACATTTAACCTCCAAGTTAAGACTCTCTCAGAACTTATGATGAGTGCTTTGCTGATTTTTAATTCACTAAATTAAGTTCAATGCTTTAAAATAACTATTGTATGCAGTTTTTTTCCCTATTTGTATGGACTAAGAACTAAATTTGGAGAAGACATCCATACCAGTATCTACAAATGTGTGGCAGTGCCATTCAAAGTGCAAGTCAAGTCACTCAGTGTGATCAATGGGATTTAAAAAAAACAACACTTTATTGGCTCTACCAGCTTTTATGTTCAGAAAAGCTCTTGTTTATAGGAAGTCAGAAACATGAACAAAATTGATAAAATAACTCTATACCAACTATTTGTACTAAAAAAAAACAAACGTTTCTGCTGATACTTATGTTTTTCTGAAAGTCAGAACTTGTCTCACTCTGTTACTGTCATATTGATAAATATTGTTGTTGTTTTTCTTGTTGTTGTTAAATAATGTTTAAAAGACTGCAATATTGTCACCCATTGGCCGAGTCTTCACTAGAAGGGATCACAGTAACACTCAATACATTCAAACAATGCAATGAACAGTTGATCCTGCCTGCAGTTTCTTTGAGCTTGTCATTGTAGCAGCAAGCAACTTGGGTAGGAGTAGTAGTGAACGGGTCGTCCCTCTTCCTGCAGCAGCACAGCGCCTTCCTGAAGATGGCCACTAACTGTTTCCTCAGTTCAGGAATGATGGTGGCCTCTAACAGTGGGTGGATGACGGTGTGAGAGATGATGCTGAGAAACACGTATAGTAGAAACCATCTACTTGATATGGCTCCAAATATGAGTGTGCCAACTATACGGGCAAAAAATGGCGTCCAAGTGATCATGTTCGCGAGCCATATAGCTCCGAACACTCTGACTAGGTGGAGCTGCTTGAGGTGCTTGGAACGTGTCAGCTTTGACTTCAGTTTCTCCTTGAAGTCTTCATCCTTCTCTTGGAGCTTCCTCTTGGCAGCGTAGAGCTTTCTCATCTGCTTTAGAATAATGCACAGGATCCAAATGTTGGTTCCAAACAGCAGCAGCAGTGGAAAGCACACCTCCAAGCCCACCAAGATGGCGTAGTGAAGGTTACTGGCCCTATCTTCTATGTTGATGACGCAGGAAGAGACAGTATGGGAGTAGGCAAAGTCCCCAAAGCCAAGCAGTGGGGGGGCGGACAGAGCTGCACACAGGACCCAAGCACTGGCACAAGCCAGTGATGTTCTCATGGTAGTCACCATCTTGATGTATTTCAATGGGTACTTGATGAACAGGAATCTGTCCACAGAGATTAGAGCCAGAGTGTGGACGGTGAGATAACTGAAAAAGATGAACAGTATTCCTACAAACTGGCAGACCCCACATCTGGTTCTATCGGTGGTTCCCAGCGGGAAGCTACCGTACAGTCCAGAGAGGACTGTGAAAGGCATGTACAAGAGGCACATGAGCAGTTCTGCAATGGCTAGGCTCAGGAGCAGGATGTACGTGGGCTCTCTGTACAGATGCTGCCTCAAGATGCTCACAAGGATGAGGAGGTTGCTGGGCACACCGACCAGGATGAAGCACAAGGTGATGGCGGAACTTGCCAGTGCTGAGTCTCTGGTACCTGTCTCGTGGTTGTCCCAGTACTCCAGAGTGACAGAGTTGGTACTCAACCCAGTTCCATCAGAACAGGAGTATGGTGAAGCAGAATCCATTAACTCAACACATTGCAGCCATTTTGAAGTGACATAGAGACTTGGAATAGTTCTGCTAGGGTTAAGACTTCTACAGCAAGTAGTTCTGTACTCATAGTACTAGAAACAACGTATACTTTACAAAGTTCTTGTTATTCCAGTCACTGCTTCTGAGGTACAGAGTAGAAGGTCCTTATATGACTCAGTATGTAGCTGGTAGTAAGTTATTTTTAGCATGGCTGGTAATACATGTATTAAAGAAACTCTACAACAACCTCACTTTAAGACCACACCTCTACTTTTATTTTTTATTTTTTATTTTTTTTTGGCTTCTTTTTTTGGCTCCACTGATGCAGCTGGAATTTCTGACCATAGCATATGTCTGGTGTGTGCTATCAGTGATGTCTGTTGACTGACTCATATGAATGTATTTGGCATTAGATAAGAGACACACAATCAATGAAGCATGGGTGTTTTCTTAGCCTTCTTGCCCATCAGAGATGCTTCATAACTTCCTGGTATGTGGGAATAGTCCAAGTGTTGTCTGATGCCACTCAATCGATTGTATATCATTTCCTTATTCTTTACATCGAATTCTTTTCAATGATTTCTTTTCAATGATTTTATTTATTTACTTGTTATGATCAGCCCTGGCTGGGTGGAGCTGTGAGGTGCTTTTAGCAAGCAGTCGATAATGTTGAGTGTGCATGTGTTCATACAAGGAAGCTTTATTGAATGGCTGGAGGTGTTCTAGTCTTGCTGCTGATGAAAGTTACTTGAGGTTGTGGAGCAGCAGTGCAGCTATTAAGGGTTCATTTGGGGGTGTGGAAGGGAAAGAGGGGTGGACGAGGGGTAGAGCTTAAGGATTAAAAAAAACAACTGCAGTCATGAAACTACATGGGTCATAAGCAACCTGTAGGATGTCCTATGGCTAAAAACATGACACTTTTCAGGGTTTTATACAGGATTTTCAGTTTGGGGGGGGGGAGATGTTGTGTGTGGGTTAATCTGGCCAAACATTTACTAGCACTTCCAGTTGGAACAGCAACCGTCGAAAGATCGTTTAGTCACATGAAGATGATAAAGACCAGGCTAAGGAATCACTTGTCTGATGAAAACTTGACTCACCTTATGAGAATTGCCATTGAAGGCCCAGACTTAAGTGAAGTTAATTTTAATGAAATTCTGGACATTTTTAAAGAATAAACTGTAATTGGTATATTATTCTATTATAAAGATTGTGTAAAGAAATGAGTTTGGGGGGGGGGGGAGATCCCAGGGCTCCCCCCCCTGTATGAAACACTGCGTTTACTTGCTGTTACAAGTGGGGTGAAATTCTATTTTAATAGAATTGGTCAACTGATGAGACTATTTGAACTTGCATTGAACCAGAACACCTAGTATTCCAGAGAATACATGAGAAAATAAATTATATAAATCTATTCTAAATGAAATAGTTACTGTGAAATATTGTGTAAATCTTGCTAGAAGTATGCATCATCATCAATAACATCTCTTTCCCTCTCACTCTCTACTTTCTGTTATCTTTCTAATTGACTAGATGAACAACTTGAAGCTGTGGACAATTTAATATCCAGCATGGACCTCATGGAGGCAGACACGTGAGGACTGTCACATACGCAGCATGCGTGCTCTCACTGACATACATGTACACACGCACACACACACACACATGTATGCACACACACCGGCTACACTTTGTATCACTAAATGAGATTGAGGCTTTAGGTTCTTTATGTTCTCCGTGTTGAGTTGTGTTGTGTTGTGTGTATAGAGATGAGGAAGGTTATCCATGTAAGGCTCTCCAGCCCAAGAAGATATGCAACCCGATCATACAGAGGACATTTCAGGTAGTTGGGAGGATGTTTGGGGGAGAGGAGTAAAGTTTGGGGGGGGGGGGGGAAAATATTGCAGGTTTTAAGAATGGCATGTTTTAAAGGCTATTGTAATATGGAATTCATTAGTAAACTTTCATATTGCTGGCTTTGAGCTTAGTTTACATACCCTATATTCACAAAACTTGACTTTGACTGGCTAGTAAGGCTTTCTCTTTATCTTCCTCCCTACATTCAGGAGTTCCCCTTAATCAACCTTGTAGTAGTAGTTGTTGTTGTTGTTGTTATTGTTGTTGTTGTAATCCCATGAGAGCTTAGTCTTATCTAGACTCCTTAAGTTTTTGCCTTTGTGAAGTACTTGTGTGTATGCATGTATGTTTGTGCGTATGTGAATTGTTGGCCAATTTCATAATTTGGAAGGTTATATAAAGTTTCATTCTGCTTTCCCTTTACCTATTCCCCCTTCCTGCTTGCTAGTTGAGAGATGAAGAACTTGATTATCTCCTAATTGCTGTGTCAGCACTAGTGAAACTGGTGTTTTATTATTTGATTTATATTGTGCAGTGCATTGCCCACAGAGCCTTAAATGCTGACTCAGCATTGCCAGAAGTGGATGATGCTGTGAAAAGGTAAGTCGGGTTTGGATGATAGTTAGGCACTGCCACTGAAGGCATTAAGGATCCTGAGAGTACAGACGGCGGTAGCATCCTGAGTGCAGGAGGGCACTACTTAGGGCCTGAGGAAGCCTAAATACAATATTTTTGCAACGGCTGCACAGCGCCTAACTAATTTAGTACATGGTGTGACCTTTCCTAGCAACACCATGAGGGACACTACATATGGTATTCCTGCACTCAAGATGGGGGACACTATATATGGTGTCTCTCCCTAAAGGGCATTAGGGATTTTAATTCCCTCTGTCATATACTAAAACTACACCAGCTATATTCTATAATAATAGTTAGGTGCTGTCCCAGAGGGAACTACCGTTTTTAGGGTCTTGAAGGTGCTAGGCTGTAGCGTCCCGAGTGCAGCGAGGGTGCTACTTAGGGCCTGAAGGATAGTTCACGACAGCTGCACAGCGCCTAGCTAATTTAGAACGTAGCGACTGCTCCTAACAACAGGACACTAAGCACAATTGGAGGGACACTAAGTTAATAGTGTCCCTCTTTGAAGGACCTAAGCAGTTTACATTCCCTCTGTCACAATAACAGTAGCTATGTTCTAACTACAGTAGCCATGTTCTAACTACAGTAGCCGTGTTCTAACTACAGTAGCCGTGTTCTAACTACAGTAGCCATGTTCTAACTACAGTAGCCATGTTCTAACTACAGTAGCCGTGTTCTAACTACAGTAGCCGTGTTCTAACTACAGTAGCCGTGTTCTAACTACAGTAGCCGTGTTCTAACTACAGTAGCCGTGTTCTAACTACAGTAGCCGTGTTCTA
>WLWI01003950.1_pt1 | contig 12627 bp, 5 predicted proteins | sample 6701501 | NCBI WGS metagenome assembly WLWI01 (sample SAMN12718690, study PRJNA515312) | sponge metagenome | isolation source: marine sponge | host: Mycale hentscheli | place: New Zealand: South Island, Marlborough, Capsize Point | collected 2014-11-01
AAGATATTGTGGTGTTCAAAAAGTGTTACTATCATTTCCATAGAAAGTAAATCATCAAGTTTGTTTTCAGTGGCCTTCTTTAAATCAGATATAGTGAATTGGGCATATTTCTTAAAGTTTTCTGCAGAAAATTTTCCTACTTTATTAAATGTGAAAGTATTTTGTACTAAACATGTAGCAGCATCAAATACCACCTACAACATAACACAAGTAATTGACATAAAACACATAGCTATGAATTATCTTCTGAGCATATTATGCCATCTAAACAATGTCCTTTCATTAAATCACACTACATAGATAAATCACATACAAAACTTTCTCAGGGGTGTTGGATACGATGTGGCCAAGCAATCATGGCAGCATCAATATTTTAACAAAAAGAAGGCATGTCTATTAATGTTTTTAATCTATTACCAGATCTCGAGGTCGTTGTTGAAGTAGGATGGACAAAATCAAGCGGTAAGAATGACTATGGCTGGGATTAAATAGCTAATATTGAGTGAGCCTTTTGAAAGATATTTAGGAAGCTCCTGACAAGCCTGATCCGTTGTTTACTATTTCAAAGTGATCTTTTGGGAAGACTAACGTAGTTCAGAGGTCTTTCCTGCATTGTTGGCTTGCAAAATGACTTAATTGTTTGGTGTGATTACAGTGGCATTTGAATTATTGGATACTCAGAGCATAGACTAAAAATCTTTGTTTCTTTCAATAAAAACAACAACACTTCTATACGGTTTTTATTAATCATACTCAGTACTTGGACTGATGAGTGGGTATCGTTAAGTACATGTGGTTATAATGGCTGCACCAATTTGATCTGGCTTCCTACTCTCCTCTGTTTCTTGTGATTATGAAAGTGACGATATAAGATGCTGATGTAGAATAAACAGTAGCATATGTGCATGGCTACCTTATGTAAAGGCAGTCTTATTAATGTAATGACTATGCTGTGTTACATGGAATACTCGCGGAAAAATCAGGGGAATGGAAAGCAAGATAGTATTGGTGCGGCCACTATAACCACACCCACTTAGTAACACCCACTGATTTGTCCAAGTAATGAGTTAGACTAATAGAAAAGACAATACAGTGGTTCCTTTTTATCAAATGAAGGAAAAATATTTAGTTCATGCTCTGTGTATTCTAATGCCACTGAATTCACACCAAATAATTCATTTTTTATAAAGAATCATTGTCCATGTCAAATTAATATTAAGCTAAATTTATAATTATAGCTGTTATGTAGAGTGTAATTTTATTGTATATTTAATACAGCTACTTGGACATATGACTAATTGACAAAAAAAATTAATAAACTGAATTTATTCATAACATGCTAGAATTTACAAATGCCTGCCTTTTATTTTCTTCAAGTATGTGTAGCAGATAACTAAACGAGAAAAACTACTCGTAGTGCATGCAAAAATGACCATTTTACAAACAAACAATCCAAAGATCTCTGAACCACATTTCTTTTTCCTGAAGATCATTTTGGAATAGTAAGTGAAGGATCAGAGTAGTTAGGACTTTCCTAAAAAACTCCCAAAAGGCTCAATATTAGCTATTTAATCCTGGTGGAAGTCACTCGACTGCTCGATTTCGACTCTTCAATTTCAATTTCAACAGCTCAATGGCTGACAGATCCCTTAGATAAGGTGTACAAAATATATACCACCAATGAAGAAGGAGTGTCTACCAACAAAGAAAATTCCATAGTAACTTTAGAGGAAGTTATATTTCAAACATTAGCTAGCATAGCTTGTATGGAAGCTACAAGTGAGGAAAATAAATCAGCTGTACAAAGCTCTCATTTAAATCACAATAGTGATAATTGTTGTTCTTCTAAAGCTATGTTTGTGGGTACATTTAAAGATAAAGTTTCAGAAAGGCAATATGTGCAAAGAGACAAACTGCTCCGTAAAAAAATCGAGCAGACTGAATTTTTTCGCAAAGGTATAATCGAATATGCTAATGAAGATTATATAACTTTACCGGTGAATAATAAGAGTGGTACTAAAGAAGAAATCAATACCACAAAAACCAAGTTTGAAAACTGTATAAAGAAACACTTTGGTAAAGTACACATTCCTTGCACATGGTTGATATTTAACATTGTGTTGCGGTCCAAAAACAAACGCACGATAGCAATGGATGAATGTAAAATAATTGCTGGAAATCTAGGAATTGGTGACACAGATTTGAATAAGGTTCTGTGGTTTCTACATAATCGGGTTGGTTCATTACTCTACTATCCCAAAGTGAAAGGATTTGAAAACATAATCATTTGTGACATTAAGGTGAGTAATATTGTCAGGGGCATCGTAACGGGTGCAGCCGAGCACCCATAGCTGCACCAATATTTTAACAAAAACATGGGAGTGCCAATTAATTTTTTTTACTTTTTACCTGATCTTGATCTTGTGGTGGTCATTGTCGCATACTTGGGCAGCTGAAATTGATGCTGAAAATAAGATTTAATGATGGCCCCATCAAGAATCGAGACATTAGATCTAAAAACTCAGTCTGACCTCCATGGTCAGTAGTAATCAAATATATGACATCCTCAAGTAAGCATTGTACCTTATCTGAATCTTCAATGGCTGTTGTTTTTTCATACGTAGGATAAACTTCAGCAACACTTGTAAAAGAGGTGTCTTCTTTCATTTCTACTGTTTCAGTTATATCTTGCAAAATTTCAGCTTCATTTGATGATGGCATTTCTTTCATAACAAGGTCACTTGATCCATGTATTTCTACATTCTCCAATGATAATTTATTAGTACTTGGATCTTTATTCTCTGATGACTGGAATGATTCGACTTGTAAAGAGGATGTTATATCTGTAGCAATAATATTAATACAATTTAAAACTCATTTGTTGTCAGAACTAAATGTTCTATTTATGCAGTTAATTATAATGATTACTATTATTAAAGTACTTCTTTATGAAGCCTTGCCCAAGAATTTATGTAGGGTCTACATTTTTCTAGTGATTGTACAAAAATAATATAATATTTTAGTTTGGTTTATTAAGTGTTAATTGTATTGGTTGTTTACTGTGAGAATACAACTGTAGTAATTGTCTATAAATTCTGCCACATTAACAATTATTATTTAGACCCATATGTTAAATATTTAGCAACAGAAGTATATCATATCCAAGTATGACTTATGCATTTCTGACCTTACCATTTATAGATTGATATATTATACCATTGAGAAAAGTAGTCTCCCCTACTAGATTCTTCTCATTCCATTGTCCTTGGTTCACAAATCCAACAGATTTTTTAATGCTCTGAATGAAGAGTTGTTTTCTGTCTGCTACTCCAGTACTTGGTAGTTCATGGTCCATTTTAGCTTCAATAAAGTTAATAAACTCTCCAAGTAATCGACGTAGAGTGGAACTTTTTCCTGAACGAGGTAGGCCAACAAAATTTAAGCGTCCTACAAAAATATCTAAACAAGCTTGATTCTTTATGGCTTCTTCACAGGCTATTTCAATTTCTTTTTCTGTAACTACAAAGAATACAAATTATAATATTAATAGCATTCTGTACATTATCTATTCATGAGATCCCATTGCTATATTACTAGGTGTTCTAACTTAGTAAGTGTGCACTTTTGTTATGCCTTTATGTATATATAATGTGCATACTAGTTGACCAAGGGTATAGCTACTGTTTAGCTTTAGTTTAAAAGTATAGCTTATCTTGTTGTTAATTATATGATCATGGGGTTTACAGCTATAATAAAGATGTTTGCTACAGCTACAATGAAATACTATTGTTTATGAGTTTTCGCTGTTCTTGTTATGCAGCATGGACCCTGAGCAATATCAACAATATTCTCACAGAAATAGTCGCTTGACACTGCCTTCTCTGTGAAAATGCTGGTAACCTAAGTTGTGTAAACAGGATCTGAAATAGTTAGAGTGTGTGCATAGCTACTGGTAAATTTAGTGCACGCAAGCCCGAGGGCCATAGGTCCCAGGAGTTTAAATATAATCGTTCATGAGTTTTCCCCTGTTCTTGTTGTTATATTTAGGGAACATTATTATTCTCCATTTACTTTCACAGTGAATATTCTAAGCCAATGATTTAATGTCTCTCGATCTTGATAATCTGTAATGTCTATCTGACACTTTTGCTAGGGTGTAGGTTGTGGCTTTCTATCAAAGCGTAATAACCCCATTTAGTATTCTTCAGAGACAGCATTCTTGTTTCTTCAAAGCTAAATCACTTTTGGGGGAACAGCGGTATGGAGTTATTATACCACCTTCAAAATGACTTAAACTAAAGTCATGTGCTTTGAGCAATATCCACAATATTCTCACTAAAAAGTTGCTTGATACTGCCATATCTGCGAAAATGCTGGTAAACAAACTTGCGTAAACGCGATCTAAAATAGTTAGAGCATGTGTGTAGCTACCGGTAATTTTGTCCTAAGGGCTGTAGAGTCCAGGAGTTGAGTGCTTTAAATCTACCAGTAGCAATGTGATTATGTTCTAACTATTACATAGTATGCTAAATTAAAATCTAATACAGTGCTAAAATAAAGGCTCATAACTGCGTTTTATTGTTGCATATTTTTTATTATTCTGTTGCTTGTGTATGATAATTGCATTGTATAACACATTATAATTACATATAAAGTTAAAATGCTGTAATTATTAAAGACTTTGAAGTTTTGTTTTTTGGCAAAAAAGGAGGAATAATCAACTAAATATGTGTTTGATTCAATTATAACAAAGAAAATTTTGCCCATAAATCTCATTTAACTTCAACATTTTACTACAATACTATAATTCAAATGGTCAAGCAAATAATGCTACATTTATTTCTCAAAGGCAAAAACAATAGTAATTGAAAAAAGTCAATGAAAGATGATAATTACATTGAAACTTTCGGGGTCTGGAAAAAAGTAAAGAAAAAATGTGAAGCAATCTTAATTGTTGCCGGGGAATTGAACCCAGAACCACAGGCTTTAGCCACCAGTGCTTTAACCACTGAGATACGACAACCCAAGATTTCCAAAACCATCACATTTTACCATTATACTGTTGAGTAGTACCCTTGCTGCAGACTCGTACTCAACAGACCACCAATTAAATGCCGCCAGAACACTTTTTCGGTGTCAACCGGAAACACCTCCCCATCCGGAAAGGAGTCATATTTTAATTATAAAGCACTTGTTTAAGTGCAGAAGAAACAAACATCAAATAATCCATTGATAAATAAATGGCATCAGTGCATCACCCTAGACCCAATTTATTTGTATTTTTAGACACTATACGAACGAATTTAGGCACCCTCACGAATAGTTTAAGTTTATATGCATTCACATAATATTGTTAGCTATCAATGGTGACTCACTTGCTTCACCTGCTCACAAATAACATCACTCAGATTAATAAACATTTCATTATGTTTCAAAGATCAAACTGAGGCATAATGTATAGTTGTAAATGTATTATTCTAGTTCCACCTTTATAATGCCTGATACATTAAATCATGTCAACAACTTGTAACTATAATATTACCTTTTAGTAGTTTCTTTGCTATTAGTCTATCTTTATTTCTCAACTCTGAAGAATGTATAATTTCAGATACTTTCCATTTAGTGGAGGAGGTTACTTTTTCTATAATATAAAATATAATTATGCCTTAGTTAAATTGTATTCGACAAATTTAATAAATAATGTTAGGCATAAACTTGAACTAATTAATTGTTTCTTATAGCTATCACTTCTCTATAGCACTATACATTCTATTTCCACATTCCAAGGTAATAAAAAACTCAAATTAACAATGTAAACTCAAAAGAACATTCAAACGATTCATCCGATTACATGTTAGAATGAAAAAGTAATTATAAAATTAGTCACAGTTTAAGATTCCCATGTTAACAGCAGTAAAAATGATGTATTAAGCTAGAAATTATTGAACTGTGTGGAATAATAAATAAAGTAACACAAATAAATTATGTGAATTATTTTCTCATGCATTGAAATGATTCAGTGAATAAAATAACACATGCCATAAGACTATAGTATGAAAATATTAATTAAAAAAAGCTGGCATTTTGTTTGATGATTGACAGTGCCTTGCTTGATTTCCATAAAAAGTATAAATAACATGTTTGTTTTGTTTTTTTGTGAGTGGGATACATAAACAGTTGTGGTCTTAAATTGTAAAGATATTAATAGATTGCCTTTTCTTGAGAAACTGTTACAGTCAAGTATGCTTGAACAAATGTTACTACCCAATTATATAACATCAGCTATTTTTTTCTAATTTGGTAACATGAACTAAAATATGTAATAATATAATGAAATATGAGAATGAAATTGTATATTCTTTATGTAATGACCAAAATATTATTATTATTAGTGTAAACAATATTCTGCTGGAAAACAATAAAGGCTAAATTACAATGAGACAATGTTTATAAAACAGAACTTCAAGTATATCACCATACCTCAGCTAAAAAGTAAATTATTTTATAAAAATCGGTATAAGCTCACCAATTCTTATTATTGTAGTGTCTGAGAGGTGACGATTGTGTTGATCATATCCTCCAAATAGCACTGCTTCAGTGAGTTCAGAAGAAATAACAAAAGCAGCTGCACAGTGACCATATCTAGGCTGTGGGAATTTGGCTATCTGAAGTGGCAAATATTGAACAAATAGAATGAATATAAATGTTTGAATTTATTTGTTCAGTATAGTTAAAATTGCACTTCATTAACATAATGCTGATTAAGATTAATCATTTACTAATAAGACATTTACTGATTCACAGCCATATGTTATATTAGATAGTGATCTGAAATAGACAACACATCGAATTTTCCAAACTGGGTAGGAATAGATGATAGTTATAATTTCTTGTAATAAAAATAGCGTTAGAGCATTAATTCAATTATTGCATCACAAATTAATTGCAGTCTAATATTACATATCAATTTAATCAATCTTCAATGAAGCTGAAGACGGTTTCTATAAAAATATTTTCCTATATTGTCAAGGTGCCAGTGTTCACAGTGAGAACACTATTCAATGACTGAGTTCAATCCTACATGTGAGCTACTTGTGAGACTCACTCCTCACTTATATATTCATGTATAATAATTGTTAACAATCAAAAAAATAATTTATTTGCTCTCATCGGCAGTTAGCCATTGTCTGTTTTTGCTGAGTTGTTAGAGAGAAACATGTGAATAAAATGAATAAAAGAAGACTAAGAAAACAATTATTAATTTATAAATTGGAAGAGTAAAAAAATTCCCAAAATTTGAAAATATATTTAAATATAGAAAATTTGAGGTATATTAAAAAAAATGACAACATTCGTAGCAGTATTAACAGTATAAATACACAACTTAGCATTTTGTTGCAATATTGCGGTGTAATCTAATGGTTGAAATATCAGTGTGTTAAGCAAATAGTTTATTGTTAATTTATTATTGACAGCTAGACAATAATTAATAATGTATTTGTAATTTAAACAGCCATAAAATTCCTTAACCCTTTCATTGCAGTAACTGCTGCACAGAGATTTGAAGTATCACCTCACGAAAATCGTGTTTATTCTTGTCTGTGTTGCCTCCACTTGAATGCTGTTTAGCCTCAAAGAGTAAGCTATTTATGATTGTCAAACTCCTTGCGGTGGTATCTCTAGGCTACAATGCTGAAGTAGCTTTCGCTGTTCGAGTTTTGACTTACTTCAAAATGGTGACTGGGTGGTTAATAATTTGAAAATATTGTAATATTTGTATTAGTGTAGTGTAGTAGACCTGAATTAACAGCACATAAAGTAAGTAGATTGACTTTCCAGACCCCATTGTTGTGCTGAATTCAGATCTGGTGAGTGCCAGTGATGAAACATTGAGCATTTTGTTTTAAATAAAAAAAATGAAAATTGTATCTCAAATATGATGGGAATTGCTACTTTAAGTCTACAAACACCTATATGAAAGTTACTTTTACAGATTTGCATCCCCAAGTGGTTCTAGCAATTAACTTGGTTTGCCAAAGTGGTAACTTTGGAAAACTCCGGGAAATAGTGAAATTTTAATTGTTCACAATTGAATATTCTTGGTTCAAAAAAGTATTTTTTCAAGTTATATGTCTAGCTTATGGTTATTTTGTGTTCTAAATTCATTTCTGATGGTATTTTTTTTCAATCTGACAGCGAAAATTGCAAATTTGCTGCCAAAAATACGGTCAACTCTAAGAAATTATATAAATACCTCTAGTATAAAGTTTACGGTTGTTTAAATATTATTATTTCCAGTTAAGGTCTTGGACACTGCAAAACATCCAGCCTTGAAATACAATTGTGAAGGCTGATATTGCCCATGATAGAGTTACATAGCTATGACGACATGGATTCACTGTTTCATAAAGTCAGTAGCAAATACATGTTGAAAATAATGCTACTACATTACAAATGATGGGACTCACTAAAACAGCTGGTAAAATATTTAAATGGTATGAAACTGTGACATGCTAGTGTCAAATGGGAAGGATATGCACTGGTGCACATGCTGGATATATGAATGTGATGGCAGGCTGATATAGTGTTGTTGAAGAATAAGATCAATGAAGCAATTGCTTTTAGCTAGGATTTGAGTATTCTAAAATCTACCATCTATTTTTTTAACCGATTAACGGCTAAAATTAAATTCGCGATTACGTGCGTGTACTCCGAAATTGTTTACAAGAAATTGTGACCGTCACCTCAAGGCTTAAACGCCTGAGCTTTTTCTTGTCTAGAGGCGGTAAGTATACCATTGTTAGCATCACTATTGTAAAAGTTTAGGCTAAGACCTCATGTTTCATAGCTATATATTGTTGTTCACTAGCCGCTTGCTTTGAAATAATTCAGCAACTATTGATTATGGCTGTTTTTTGTTTTTTTTGGGAGCCATATACTAGGATAATATAATATATAACATAACAAGCAATTATATAGACTACTGTGTTTGCGATTCTAGGATTTTTTTCTGATAACACTATGTAGCAGTCCTATTGAACTCCATTGTGACAAAGCCACACCCCATAATCACCACTGTACCCGTACCATGATGTGTCTGTTGTTACTGTTCTTGACATAGATTGCATATCCTTCTCTTCATACACCTGAGAAACTTTCTCCTAAGAAATCCATTTTATGGGCACCTTCAAGTAGGGGAGAACTGGGAGGAAGAAAGTCTGTATCCTGATGCAATAATAACTAGACCTTTTAGTGGTTGGTGTTGTTCAAAATCTATATAACCCACTGTGTATGAACAAACAAAGCTAAAATAGCTTGCCTTTTTCAACCCTTATTTCTTCCAGGTTATCAAATTCTTCATTGCTGCGCTCCATGAAGACTTCTTGGCCACGGATCTCTACACCTGAGAAGTCTTCTGCCTTTTTCTATCTCTATTTCTTTGAGATCATCAAGTTCTTCATCACTGCCCTCTATGAAGACTTCTTGGCAGTCTTTAAATATCTTATTAGTGATATATATTTTTGTTTATTAGTTATATGCATAATATTATTTTTTTTGTAACTTTGATTTTCTTTATACACAAACAGTGCTACAATTTCAATCTACAAATAATTTTTTTTTCTATGGTAAGGGTGATTAAGACCTTGCCTCCCTTACACTAACCTCACAGGAAAATCGCTACGGCGTTGTGGGAGCTCTTGAAACACTTGTGATTGCTGCTGGTAGCTAATTGAAGCGGGTACAATGGTGGTTACGCAAAAATGCGTAACCCGCGCTGTGAAGCACCCTCGTGCTTTACGCGAAAACGCGTAATTCGGCGATAATCGGTTAATCCTCTTATTATTGCCTCATATCTACAATAATACCATTTTCACAACACGTAACATAAATAGCTATCTTTTGCAAATAACCAGATGAAGTACATTCACCATACTAAAAACTGGCAGCTTTAGCAGCTGTCAAAACAGCTATCTTGGAACTAGCCAAGCCTATTCCATGAAATCAATAGGACATGTATGATATGTTCTCCACCTCTCATTATCTGCTCAAAATGTATACTCTTGATTCAGAGGCTAAGGTAGGTCTTATTAGTTGACCATCCAGGGAACTAAAATGCTGTCTCTGTTGAACAATTTGGAGAACCAATGGCAATCAAGATAGGCAATGAGAAGCATTACACTGTCTCCAGAATTGTTAAGTATATGACATATGTAGTGTGTAGTAGTGTGTAGCTGAATAATTAAATGAAAGTGTGTAATCCTAGACAAAGAAGCCTTTAGTGACAGCAGGAAAATATAAGCCACATATTAAGTAATTCTTTGAGGAACCTTCTTAAAGTAGACCAGTCTGCATGTGTTTGGTTTCAACTCTGAAAGAAAGATTTATAAAGTCCTAAATCTCGGTAGTTAATTATTAAACAATTATAGCTATTATTACACATTTTAATTTCTTGCTCGAGAACTTCACTCATTAACAATTGAAATTTTGCAGTGTCTGAACTGAAAAATACAATCAGAAAATAATTCTACTATGTAATACATTTCCTACATAGTCAGTAGTTCATCTGTATCCATTTGGAATTATTGCAATGTAGCTATCTAGACTCAAGATCAGGAATAATTTTACATAACCAGGAATTCTATACTAGATATAATACCTGAAAAAAATGTTGGAACTGATCAATTTCATGGTGACCATTTTAAATTTTCACAATTTCTCTGCGTTCCCAAAGTTGTCAAATTGGCAATCATTTATCTGTAAAAATACTCCATAGGACTCCTGACTTCTTGGTGTGTATTATGCCATTAGGACTACTCACTAGACTACCGGAAGTTGCCTACCATCCAGTTCTTCTAAAATATCACACAATATGACTTTTCAAGCAATATGTACTAGCTAGTACATACTTGTGAAGTAAAATTCACAATCTGACACATAAGACTTTATTGTTACCTAAACATCTAACCTTCAAGATAAAGTTGAGCATTGCTATAAATTACAAACTTTCTGTTTCTTGAAGGAAATACCACATTAAACTAGACTATACCATCAGTTTGAGCATACACAAACACACATCACAAACAAAGCGACGGAAATTACTATATAAGGAAATAATGTGCACAAACAGGAACTCAGCTGATAAAAATTTGAAGTCATTATAACTGTTATGTCAGAGAAGAACTAATTCCATTGAGAAGCCTGTGTGGGCTTGAGTAAATGGTAGCTGAGATGATTTATTTGATTTTAAAATACTAAAAATTAAAAGGTGTAAATTATAATTTAATCATCGAGAAATGCTCAAGTTTTTACAACTGACACTCATCAGATTTGGATTCAGCAGGTATAAATATATTGACCTAAATTAGTTTAAAAATTACTTTATATACAAAAACAAGATTGGGCCAAAAAATCTGTCTTTCTAGCCCCAACTAGTATTAAAGATGGTGAATCTAGTATACCAGAAGATGCAGAAGATGTTTATGCCTACAGAAACCATTCAACAAGAAAGAGAAAGATGCTATGTGAAGAAATGTAGGTGTTGACTATAGCTTTAGGAGACAAAGCAGTTCTGAAGATCTGCATGAGGAAGAAGTAGTTATACTGAACTCAAAATTAGCTGCATACAGTTTAGTATCAGATATGGAAAAAAAATCCTAGAACATGTCCAATCACTGATAACACCTCACTGTTAATGACGTATGTGTATCTCTACATGTACATATTACTATTCCTAAATATGTACCATCATTGATAACATCTCACTATTAATAGTCAGTATCTCTACATGTACATGCCATTTTTTTTCTAGGGAAAGTGCTGAGCCTATACTTCATGATAATTCAGCTACTAGTGGTAGCTAACAAAAAATAAAGTTAATTGAAATGGAACAAGTAAATCAATTAGTAATTAAATTATAATGTAATTACCATCTTAATTCATTTATATACGGAATAAATATATGTAATTATTCAAACAAATTTATCAACACAAATGTTTTTATTACTAAAACATACTAAATCAAGTTAAAAGTTATATAACACCACACAAATTGTACAAATTTTGTAAATTAAACAACAGCTAATTTAAGTAAAAATAATAATTAGATTACCAGATCTGAAACATGGTAATAAAAAGTTTATTTTAACAAACGTCAACAAGCTGCTAACAAATTGTTTGCTAATGATACATAATGAAGTACACAAGCAAGCAGTCCTATCAATGCAGATACAGGAAGTGCTACATGGAGTACATTCCATTGAACACTTTTAAACCACAGCAAGGTGTAGATCTAATTCTGAGCACTTTTACGCTGTCTATATAGTGACGCTCTTCTTCTTTCTAACAAGATAAATCTTGTGTCTCTTTCCTGAACCTCGCGCTAGAAGTGATCCAGAGGATTCTTAAATGGCTTTAGAATAATGACTGTAGTAAATTTGAGCAGAATTGTTTTCACCTACACAGAGAGCTGTGATTTTTATACCATTCTGTAGCATTGTAAATGTGGTAGGATGGCGGTCGGATCAAGTTTGGAGCTGCCACCAGTGTTGCGTACTCGTCGCACTTCAGCTATTCCCGAGGGTTTCAAACCTCCTAATCTCCAAAGTTCAAGTTGAAAAGATTAGGTTA
>WLWI01003952.1_pt1 | contig 12625 bp, 12 predicted proteins | sample 6701501 | NCBI WGS metagenome assembly WLWI01 (sample SAMN12718690, study PRJNA515312) | sponge metagenome | isolation source: marine sponge | host: Mycale hentscheli | place: New Zealand: South Island, Marlborough, Capsize Point | collected 2014-11-01
TCCAAACAACATTCAAAATGCCTATCTCAAAGCCTTGGATCTCGACCAACAGGACTTACTAACCCCGTAATCCAAACGGTTGAAAAAAAATAGGAAAACTGCAGAAAAAAAGGTGGGGAAAGTAAGTCGTGTACGTTCAATGTTAAGAATTTGGGATGCCCAACAAGAATTATTAAAAGTAAATGAAGCCCTTGACGAGTTAAATAGAGACCTGGAGAAAAAGGTGCAGGAACAGGTCGGAGAGCTTGAACGGGTAAACCGATTGAGGCGTTTTTTTCCCCCTCAGATCGTTGATACAATAACATCTGAAAATTCTTCAGCGGTTCTTGGTGAACATCGGCGTGAGATTACTGTGGTTTTTCTTGACTTACGTAATTTTACCAGCTTTTCCGAAAAAGCATCGGCACATGAAGTTATTCAAACAATCCGGGAGTTGCACGAGTTAATCGGGCCAATAATTTTCCATTATCGGGGAACATTGGAGCGATTTACCGGGGATGGTCTTATGGTTTTTTTAGGGGATCCGGAACCAATGGAGGATCATCCTGTCCAAGCTGTAAATATGGGCATTGAGATTCGTGATAAAGTAGAAATCCTGCGATCCAGCTGGGCTGATAAGGGGTATAATCTTGCATTAGGAATCGGGATTGGGTACAGGAGAAGCTTCGCTGGGAACTATTGGTTTTGAAGGTCGGCTTGATTATGCCGCTATCGGAGTAGTCACCAATTTATCTGCCAGAATATGCAGTAAAGCTAAAGGTGGGCAGATTCTGGTTTCTCAAACCACCTATGAGGTCGTAAGAGAACAATTTGAAACAATTCCATGCGGTGAAATCGAGTTTAAGGGATTTTCAAAATTGCAGCCCGTTTACGCAATTGGTTCAAAAAAGTGATTTAGCATGACTAATGCACGCGATTCGTCGCGAGAGTGCTTAACTCGCTCATAATAAATCGATTAGGGAAATTTTCACGGCGAAAGTGAATTTTCATTCCACTGAGATGTGTTGTGAGCTAATCGGCTTATTTGAGCAGAGATTAGGGCTCGCAGCAAAAATCACGTGCATGAATCAGGTTAGGTTAAAATTAATTAAAAATAAAATAAGGAAAGGTTGGTCTTAGTCAATGAACTCTAAATATGCTAATTTGATGGTAAAGTTAATGGTTCTGTTTTCCCTGATTTCAATAGTAATATTCGCGGAAGAAAAAGTCGAAAATAAGGCTGAGGGGAGTCATGCGGAGATGATTGATAAAAAGGAAGATTCAAAGGAAAATGCTCCGGAAAATGACGGAAAGTCACTTTCAGATCTTCGAAAAGAAATAAGAGAAATCAGTCAAAAAATTAATTCCAGACGTCGGACACTATATAAAGAGAATGAAGGAATAAAAAATCTCCAAATTCAAATAAGTGATCTTCAAAAAAAAGTAAACCAGGTTATATCCGATGATAAAGAGTACTCAGACTTAATGCAATCTCAACAGAAATTAAGGGAAGAACTGAATGTACATTATAAGAAGCAAAGAGCTTCAGATCGGATTTCGAGAGGACGAGGTGGTCATGCAGGTAATCGCGGCAGGCAGAAAGCCAGTCAAAAACTGAATGAAACAACACCAGCAAATGTTGAAATAGGAAAGTAATAAATTTTTATTTATTATTTATTGTTGGATTAAACGATTGTGCCTGCTTGATGCATAAACTTTAGTAATGAAAGATTGCGTAAGCCTAATTAATTGTGGCATTTGTCCGCGTATAGGAGGAATAGTGGACTGTTTTGGACCCGGGTAACGGTGTATTGCACTGAGATTATGTGATGCACGTTCTAATCGTAGATGATGCTTTGTGAGGAATGGAATGCGCGACCAGTCGTTTGGCTGGGTGAAATCAGGTCCCTCATTAGCCTGATTAATTCATGCGATTACGTCACGAGAGTACTTAATGTTCTTCAAATCAATGAGTTATGATGGTTCGGAGGATGCAGAAATAGTGAACTATTTTGAATTTTCCGGTTCTTCATAACTCCTTTATTTGTAGTATAATATGTGCTCGCAGTAGGAATCACATGTAATTAATCAGGTTAGGTGCTTGGAAAAATAAGACACGCAACCATAGCAGCAATCTGAAGCATTAATATTGAATTCTAACTCTCTATTGACGTCACTTGCTTATCTTTATAAAATCCACATGATTTGCATGCACAATGGGGCAACTTTACGTTTCCACATTTTGGGCATGTTGCAGTCTGTATTCCTTTATAGCGATTTGCCGCTTTTCGCTGTCTGCATTTTGTTTTGGATACTTTTCTCTGTTGAACAGCCATTTTTATTCTCTCTTAATTGAAGGTAACGTTTAATTCAGTTAATGCAGCCATGCAAAAAATTAAAACCCCTACGGTAATCTTCACATCAACAAATTCAATTATTAAAAGCGAAAAAAGCTGAGCTTATCTAATTAAAATCATGACCTACAATCAGTTCAAAACAATGTTGCTAAACGAAAGTTCTTATGAGTCTGTAGGTAGTAAGAAACTTTTTTATGCGAAAATTCCCGGATTTACAACGTTAGCATTTTACCTGCGTATTTTATTAGTAAATTACTTAGCATGTAGAAAAACCGATAAAATTGAAAATTATTTTGCAGAGTGGGGAAACGATTCATATTGTCATATCAGAACAATTGAGGAGCTGGGCGGAAAGTTGTATATAGACGGCCTTGGAAATTTGGCAAAATTGAATAAACCAGCGGTATTTATTGGCAACCACATGAGTTCATTGGAGTCAATGATATTGCCGGCAATGATATTGCCTTTTTCGGAAGTAACCTATGTTATTAAATCCTCTTTGTTAAATTATCCGACGTTGGGTAAAATACTGAAGAAAGTTGAAGCGGTAACGGTATCGCGATCTAATCCGAAAGATGATTTGCGGAAAGTGTTTGACCAGGCGGGAGCAATGCTTAAAAATGGTCGATCAATAATAATTTTTCCCCAGCAAACGCGATCCATTTCATTTGATGCCAAGAGTTTTAATTCAATCGGGATTAAATTGGCAAAAAGAGAGAAAGCGCCCGTTATTCCTATTGCCGTAAAGACGGATTTCTGGTCAAATGGCAGAATTCTAAAAGATGCTGGAATGATTGATGTATCCATACCCGTGCGCGTTAGTTTTGGAGAAGCGCTCAATGTTAATTCCAGTGGTAAAAAGGAACACGAGATCGTGTTAAATTATATCCACTCACAATTGCAAAAATGGAGTACTGAATAAGGGAGCGCTTAACCCGCTTTTTTCACCAACGTCGTGGCGTAAGTCCTTCGGTAATGCACGGAGCAGTTCCTGATGGAGTTTCGTTTGCGTGGAAGTAAGTCGATCCGGGGATCGCCGTCTTTCACGCAAGCGAAAATTCGCAGGAAATGCCCGCCCTTCAGGTTGTCTGTACAGGCGGATTGGCGCCTTCGGAGGATCAGGGTGTACCTCAGTACACCCGTTCACCGTCCGAAGGCGCAACTCCATCCGGTACAGACAATGCATTGCCGAAGGACTTACGCCGAGCTTATCTAGTGATTCACGGCCCTACGCTCAAAGTATTTTTTCATAATTTCTCAAATATGCTGCAATGACTAAATCTTTACATAATTTACCGAAAGGTAGGCCTGCAATCTTTGCAGCTTTAGGTAGAAGACTGCTTTGTGTAAACCCAGGCATACTATTTGCTTCCAAAACATACGGTGCAAATGTTTTATGATCCAGTAACATATCAACGCGCAGCAGATCTCTTGCATTCAGTTTGCCATATATTAATTCTGCTAAAGATTTAATTTCATTCTGTTTTTCGACCGGAAAATTTTTGGGAGGACATACATATTCAGTAATACCATTATTGAATTTGTATTTTGCATCAAAATCGAATAGATCACCCGGAGGAACGATTTCGACTATAGGCAACGCTTTTCCATCAATTAATCCCACCGTGATTTCAATTCCTTTGAAATACGATTCCGCAATCATATTGTTCTCACAGGCGAGGGATTTCTTAAGAAATATTTCCCATTCACTTTGGTCATTTATAATCGCTTGTCCAATTGTAGAGCCGCCGGTATTCGGCTTTAAAATGACCGGGAAATTTAAGTTTTCAGGAAATGACGGATCCATTGATGTTGCTAATTTCCATGGTAAAACAGGTATGCCGGCCTCCATTAACGCTAATTTGGATAAATGTTTGTTAATGATTATCGAACTGGAATATGAATCGCATCCGACATAAGCTATATTATTATCTTCTAGTACCTTTTGAAGTTGTCCGTCTTCGCCGTAAATTCCATGAAGAGCGGGAAATACTACATGGGTGTTTTTATTCAAACTTAAACGGGTTGGATTTGAGAAATTAATTCTTCTAACCGAAAATCCTTCTGTAGAAAGTGCGTCTGCAATTGCGTTGCCTGATTTTATAGAGATTTCATGTTCGCCTGATGGTCCCCCCATTAGTACAGCGACGTCGATAGCCATTGGATCAATCGAAGATTTATCTACATTTAACATCTGGGTTGCTCAGGTTAATCGTTGTGTTAAAATTGGAATTAGTTTTGTAATATCTCCCGGCCCCATAACGATAATAGCATCGTTTTTTTTTGATGATTGAATAACATGCTTAGCCAGGTTGTCAAATGAAAGATCATAATAAAATGCAGGGATAGAATTAATTTTTCTGATAATATCACTTCCGTTGACCAAATTTTCATTATTTGTCCAAGCTTCAAATATAGGGACAACGTATAATTCATTGGCCTTTTCCAGTTCAATTGCCAATTCATTGCAATAGTAAGTTATCCGCTCGGCTCGATGGGGTTGGAAAATTATTCTCAGTTTCTTTGAAGGATATCGTTCTTTAATAGCATTTATGCTTGCCCTTATTTCGGTAGGGTGGTGAGCATAATCTTCATAAATTAATAAATCCTTTGAGCTATATCTTAATGAGAGCCTACGATCGACGCCATTAAATGTCATCATGCTTTTTATCGAGTCATTTCGATCAATCCCAAGTTGTTCGGCCATAACAATTGCAAACAATGCATTGACTTTGTTGTGAATTCCTAATAACGGCAACGTTGATATCTGGTTTACAGCATTATCTGCAATGAATGTACAGTTTGGATGATTCGAAAACATTGTTCTTGATCGGATGCTATCAAAAGCCAGAAGATACTGAGTTGAAAATGCAAATCTCTCAAAACATGTATATAAATCGTCAATAGACTTAAAATTCCAAAAATGATCGTTGCCCATATTGGTAATAATCCCATACGGGCATTTGATATTCGACAATGTTCCATCACTTTCGTCGGCTTCAGCTACCAATATAGTTCCATTCCCTGCAGCAGCATAATCCTTAAGATCAATTCCTTTTCCTCCAATCAGGTATGCGGGCGATTTCTGATTTTGAATCAGTATATGTGTAAGCATTGAGGCTACGGTAGTTTTGCCGTGAGAACCAGCAATTGCAATGGATGCAGGAAAACATAATGCTATTTTAGCCAAAAAATGTCCACGTTTGATTACCTCTATTTGCCGCTCTACAGCAAATGATAATTCAGGATTTGAATCTTTTATTGCGGATGAATATACAACGATATCCGGTTTAGCTATGTTCCCTCGGTTATGCCCGATGGCGATTGAAATTTGCTTATTTCTTAGAAACGTTGAATTCTCGGATTCCGTTATATCGGAGCCAGTGACTTTTATACCAAATTCATGTACAAGTAAAGCGAGGCCGCACATTCCTGCTCCGCCAATACCAATAAAATGTATATAATTCCAGGGAATGTGATTCAATGTTTAAGTACTTTCATTGCTGCACGTATACCAAATGCAATTGGGTTTCTGTAAAGTTCCTGCCCCGCAAGACGCATTTGCGTCAACTCAAAAAATTAACACGTTATACATAATTGAGTTAACCTATACTTCCGAAGTGCTGTTGGAGTTCACAGCTGCAGCTGTGTCGTGTTCCTGTACCGGATAATCAGCGCAACTGAAGTTGTGAACTCCAATAATACTTCAATTTTTGCATTTAACCATTTAATTGATAAGACTTTAGACCGTTAAACTGACGCAAATGTGCAAGGCGGGATTGCAAAAAACTTCTGCTTACAGAATATTTGCAATACTTCGAAATTTTTCATTTTACATCTTGAATTTTAACTTAGGTATAGGACCTTATAGGCCTGAATAAACAAACAATTTAATGATCAATTAGAAATTCGTGTTGAGGAACTGGTAAAAAATGCCAAATAATAAAACGGTTAGAAAAAGAGTTAAAGTTGAGCAAGAGAGAACATTGCGAAATAGAACTCGTAAATCCGCTATAAAAACTTTCGAAAAAAAGTTTCAGTCTGAAGTAGAGAATAAAAATTTCGATTTAGCGAAAAACCATTTAAGTAAAGTATCATCGCTTTATGATAAAGCTGCGAAAAATGGCATAATTAAGAAGAATCATGCAAGCCGGAAAAAATCAAGATTAACACTGTGTCTTCAAAAAGCCAGTTCCAGTTAGATTATATCCGGTTCAGTTTCTTTCCAACATCATTTATTCCCTTCATATTGTTGTATATCGACAGCCATCAGCGTTTCGACAGGTTTCTGTGAAATTGTTGTCCCGCTTGTAAGCGGGATCAAAAAAACCTACTGCTTACAGCATATTACTCCCCACTTTCACGTTGCGCTCCAAGCATGCTTACTATATTGTGTACAGGATATGGTCCTTACTGGAATCATATCTAAACGAAATGACGTGTGGGGCAATTAATTTTTTCAAGAGACTTATAATCTAGACTGGACTGGTTAAATATAATTTAATAGAGCCTCTTGCAAAACTATGTTCGAGGTGGATTTTGAGCGCAAGTTGCGTAGCTGTGGTTATCATGAGTAAATGTGCATAGTGTTCTCTCTATGTACTTTACACATGGTGGCTACAGATGCGTGATTTGCGCCAAAATACGGACGGACATAGTTTTGCAAGAGGCTTAGTATAGGGATTTGTATTGTAAGTTGTTATTATAGCTTGAAAAGTACATAATCAGTGAAACCATTATCATGGAGGAGCGTGAGTTCGTAGTTCCGCCTGAAGACGGAACTAGAGTCCGTATTCAAAATGTGAGTGGCAAATAGTAAATCGTTCGCCGCGGCGAATGAATCATATGTGCGCAGTCAGCTAAATAACAAATTTAGTCCCGCTTTGCGTGGAACCGCGTTACTTTGACCTCAACCTCAATCATCCCCGGGACCACTCACATTTTGAATACAGACTCCGGGACTACAAACTGCCATTAGACAATGATGGGTTTATTGATTATATACAAGCGCAAACTCCGGCGAAGCCAGTAAATTCTATTCTCTAAAATTATGTCACCAGAAAATTTATCAACCAAATATCGTTCCAAGGCAATCAATGACAGCAAACGAATTGTAATCAAAATTGGTTCACGATTACTAACCGATATTGCTAATTCGCCAGCACATATACGTATCGATCAGCTCATCTCAAAAATTGCTGAAATTCGACAAAGAGGATACGAAATAATTTTGGTTACATCGGCGGCAATAAGCATGGGGATGGAACAACGAGGTATTGCTAAACGACCAAGAGACCTCCCTCGCCTACAAGCCCTTGCTGCGGTCGGGCAAAGTAAGTTAATGTCGATATATGAAAACGCATGTCAAAATCATGGTTTTCATTGTGCTCAAATTCTACTTTCTTATGATGATCTGAAAAATCGGGAACGTCATTTAAACATATGTAATTGTATAAATGCATTAATGAATCAAAGCATTTTGCCAATCATAAATGAAAATGATGCGGTTAGCGTCGAGGAAATAAGTTTTGGTGATAACGATAAACTCGCGGTTTTGGTTGCTGCCATGATCCGTGCTGATCTTACAATACTGCTTACGAATGTTGATGGTCTTATGGCAGTAGATGAGCATGGCAGATATCGACGTAACCATTCTGTAGCACACAAAATTGACGATGAAATGAAAGCGATAGCCAAGGGGACAGATGGAAATTCGATTTCAAGCGGCGGTATGATCAGCAAGATTGAAGCCGCAGAAATTTGTCTATCTGCTGGCGAGAGTTTATGGATAGCCAATGGATTAAATTTCAACATCTTAGATCAAATTTTTGACGCTGCTGATGTTGGCACTCTTTTTTATTCCAAAATTTCAAAATTATCAGGGGCAAAAAGGTGGTTCGCCTTTTTCACTGAACCTCGTGGAGAGTTAATTCTTGACAGGGGAGCTGTATTTGCACTGAGACAGAATGGCAAAAGCTTATTGCCAAGCGGAATTATCGAAAGTCGTGGGACATTTCATATCGGAGATACAGTAAAAATATTAACTGAAGACAACGCTGATGTTGGCATGGGAATAATTAATTATCACTCAGAACAGGTTGAGTTAATAAAAGGAAAACAAACATCGGAGTTAAACCGCGTGCTGGGGAAACCCGTTTATGATGAAGTCGTTCATCGGAATAATATGATTGTTTATGCCTGAAATGCAGCTCTCGATTGATTTTTCGATCCCACATGCAAAATTATTTCAAGAATGAACATAAATTCCATGTTGTTGCCTCAGATTCAAGATTATTTTTTAAAATTACCTGATCTGATCCGACGATGACGCCTTTTACTTTCGCTTGTACTTCTTGTTTGAAATTATTGTTATCTTTAACTAATGCAGTAAAATTTTTTACGATAATTCCCTGTAACGGAGGAACAGGAATAGGCAGTTTTCCCAAATGCACCTCTACCACTGAAAATGATAACCCTGTTTCAGTTCCTGCCACCTTTCCGATAACAGATGAGTAAATTGGCGCCTTATCCAGTAATTGAGATTTGAGAATGAATTTTAAACTATCAGGGGGAACGAATTCAGTAGATAAACCATCAGTGATTAGCGATGGCGTTTCACCTGCTGCAATAAAATCTTCACGCTTCTTTTGTTTATGTTCTTCCGTTAATCCGAGGATTAAATCCGAGAGCATTTGAACTTCCGCATGGTTAAATGAATATTCAGTTCCGGATTTTCCTTTTCTGAATTTTTTAAATCGTTTCAATGCAACCTTATTCTCTTCTTCAGTTAACGCATTAGGAGTCGAGAATGATGGCTTCATAAATACTGCGGCTACAGCTCCGATTACAGCAACGATCAATATAAGAATAATTAAATTGCGGATAATCGTAATGATTGTTTTTGCCTTTGAATCATCACCCCCCTGACTAAATGAATCTGGGGTCAATTGATCTAATTCCAATTTTTCACCACAAGAACGGCAGAAAATAGCGCCAATCTGATTTTCTTCCGCGCATTTGGGACATTGAATCATGTTTATATTCTCCTCTTGAATACCAATACTAATTTGGATTTAGCCTGATTAATTCATGCGATTCGTCGCGAGAGCGCTTAACTCGCTCATAATAAATTGATTAGAGAAATTTTCACGGCGAAAGTGAATTTTCATTCACTGAGATGTAAAATTGAGCTAATCGGCTTATTTGAGCAGAGATTAGGGCTCGCAGCAGAATACTGATGAATTATTCAGGTTAAATAAAGACTCGCACTGAATAAGAAGGAAATGGATATTATTCAGGTCTTGGTTAGCAGCGATATAGACCGATCGATATTAATATTGCGCGCTTGCACGGAGAGCGCATGTTCGACATTGTCATACAGGAAACTTGTAAAAATTGCCAGCGAATCAGTGACCTTGTAATGATCTTTACTGAGGTTATTTATATATATTAAGCTCTCTGATTCAGATGTAATGACTTTTTTCGTTGGTCAAAAGTTTCAATTTGAGCAGCAACCTTGACCTTTTGAGATTTAATCAGGTCTCTTGCATTATCAATTGTTGTTTGTCCACTATCGGACGTTGACTTTGTGCTGACGCTAAACGAGTCCAATCCAAGAGTACCCAAACCAACATCACCATTTTCAAATTGCACAGATGCAGCATTTAACGATAATTTTATAGTGGCAGCGCCTCCCTGAAGTATAGGTTCATTTCCATCCTTTGCATGGATGTATAATTCACTGATTTCAGTCAATATGGCTTGCACTTCTGCATTAAGCTCCGAACGGTCTGCGTCATGCGTTGTACTTTTTGCGGCCTGATCCGTATTCTCTTCAATTCGTTTCAATAAACCATCGACATCGTCCAAATAAGCAGCGATTGTCCTACTCCGGCTCAGGGCATGATTGAGATTTTGATCTGCACCTGAATTAAGTTTATTGAGAATGGCAATGCGATTATCAACTTCATTTTTGACGGGGGAAGGAATAGGAATATCACCAAGATCGATAATCAAATCGTCCAAATTGTCATAAAATGTGCTATCTGTCTCCGATACATTAAACGGTATTCGATTATTGGAAAAATAGATCGAATTATAAAAAAAGGAATTAGTATTACCGATATTGTCAACAAACATAAGATGAGTGACGTACTCTCTTTAACATACTTCATGTATCCATACACTCAGTATTTTATCGAAAAAGGCATCCTCATCCATTAGAAACACCGGCTATTTTCAACATTTTTTAAAATAATTCTCCAATGTCTTTTTATCGGCAAGCCTATTAAAAATATTAGACGCAAAAATGCATTCTATTGAAATTGTGTTATTTTTCCATCCCCAATGCAATATTTGCCAGTTCCTCAGCGCGATAAGAACTGCGAACCATGGGTGAACTGGCCACAGCTTTAAATCCAACCTGCTTAGCGAATTCAGCCCAAGATTCAAACTGTTCCGGCGTGACATATCGATCAAGCAACCAATGACTCGAAGATGGAGGTAAATATTGGCCAATTGTGAGTATATCAGTTCCGGTATTGAAAATATCAATAATTGATTGTTCTACCTCGGCGTCAGTTTCACCCAATCCCACCATAATTCCGGATTTGACTGCAGTCGCGCCCACGGCCAAATTCTTTGCCGTGCTTAATACGCTGAGTGAACGCTGATAACGACCCCCACTACGGATTGCCGGCGTTAATCGCTCACAGGTTTCTACATTATGATTGAATACCTTCGGTTTCATGTCAACAACACGTTTGATAAGATATTGTTTTCCCTTAAAATCCGGCGTTAAAACTTCGATTCCGATATCAGGCAACCGATTTCTAATTGCATTAATCGTATTCACAAAATGATCGGCGCCTTTATCCGGTAAATCATCTCGGTCTACACTTGTGACGACAACATAATTCAGATCAAGTTTCGTAACGGCGTCAGCGACCCGTTCAGGTTCACCTAAATCAACAGGTTCTGGTCTGAATGAATGAATTGCGCAAAATGCACACGCCCGCGTACAACGATCACCAAGAATCATGAATGTTGCAGATTTCCGATCCCAACACTCCGCGATATTCGGGCATTTGGCGCTTTGACATACGGTATTCAGCTGTTCTTTTTCAATAAGCTCCTGTACTTCATTTCGGTTTTTACCGTCGCGTACCTTCACCCGTATCCAGTGAGGAAGTCGTTTTGTCGGCCTATCGGCTAATATACTATCCATTGAAATGACCTTATGAGATTAATTTAGGTTAAAATTCACTAGCCTGCATTACCCAGACTAATTCCAAAAATCGCGATTTTATTTTTGTTTAGTGTTTCAATTACTTCATTTTTTTCTAATATCAAGGTTTTTTCAGCTTGAACAGCAACTACACTGACGTTGCCGTCTATTAATGCCTGTATTGTTTCCATGCCGATACATGGAACGTCAAAGCGCATATCCTGACCGGGTTTGGCAAGTTTTACAACAACAGCGTCCCCCTGCCCAAGCTGCCCTCCTCTAATAATAGCCTTGTTAGTGCCCTCAAATCCTTCTACGGCAAGCACGGTGCCATTCTTAACAACAACAGTCTGTCCAATATCTAATCGACTAATTTCCGTGGCAATACGTGTGCCAAATGCAATATCGTCACGTTGTTTTTTACTCGGCTTTATTTTGCCAATTTTTCCCGATTGAGCAAGATAATCATCAAGAAATAAAGTCGCTGGTAAAATTGTGATATTATCGTTTAGAAATTCATCGGCTATCGCGGTAAATATAGAATCGGCATTTTTTAATTTCAGTTTTGCCAATAATTTCACCGTACGGAAATCCGGTCTTAAATCCTTAAACAATCGCCCCGGTTTTACCTGTCCGGCAAAAATGACATGTTCAATGTCACGCTTCTTAAATATTTTAATCGCTTTATCCAGTTGACCTGCATAAACCCAATCAAAACTATCCGCAATTGTAGATAACTCGGAATCTGCGTCACCTTTGACCCCGACAACGGCGACCTGACCGACATCATGTTTTTTTGCAGATTTTACGGTTAGAAAAGGGTAAATGCCTCGCCCAGCCAGCACGCCAATTTTTTGATGTTTTTTATATGTTTCCTGCACGTCGAATTTTATCCCATGTATCGGTTTCCCGGAGTGAATTCATTGTTATACTGTGAGCAGCAATTCCCGGTGAAACGGAACTCTTTTAATAGAAGTCAGTTACAAATTTTATACCATCTATAAATTGTCAAAATCTATTGTCGGCATTCTGGAATTGAGGCTGATAGCGACTTCAACCTCGG
>WLWI01003953.1_pt1 | contig 12622 bp, 10 predicted proteins | sample 6701501 | NCBI WGS metagenome assembly WLWI01 (sample SAMN12718690, study PRJNA515312) | sponge metagenome | isolation source: marine sponge | host: Mycale hentscheli | place: New Zealand: South Island, Marlborough, Capsize Point | collected 2014-11-01
TGGCAAGTGTCTCGTTCTCATGTTCGATAGCATCTACAAAACCATCTTCATCGAAAGAATGAGAGTTTTCGCTATACGGAAAATCAGCCTCTCTTAAGACATCGTAGGCAGTATGAGAAATACATTCGAGAATACAGCTAAGTTGAATTTCAGGATCATCAGGATATTCATCATGCAGTTGTAACCAATCTGCCATGCCCGCGTAGGCGTGGGTCCAGCCGAACTCCATGCGTTGCCACGACCACTCGATGGCGTATCTAAGCGGATCCATTGGGTCTGCCCCAAGTTTGATAAGGCGGGCACATTCCCTGGCGATTTGATCGTAATTATGGTGATCGAAGGCATAATGTAGGTTGTCTATAATGGCCTTGTAGCGATCCTCATAAGGTAATTCGCTGATGTCCACCCAGATTTCACTACCTCGTATTTCAACGGGATAGGTCCTTAATTTGTCTCCGCCAAACAAATTATCACCGGTTTCCAAATTAAACTTCCAGTTATGCCAATTGCAGGTCAGGGTACAGTCATCAGAAAGGGAACCTTCCGAAAGTGGATAGCCTTCATGCGGACAGCGATTGTTACAGGCCCGAATACCGATGGAGGTATGAAATAGCGCTATTTGTTTTCCCAATAGCCGAACCATCAACACTTTATTCTGGCTCAGGCGCTTGAGCGTTGTAGCTTTCTGCCAGTTAGGCTGATTTTCCTGAGTTATCTCTGGTTTATTCATAAGTCTGGTAATAGTGATTTGATTTATATGATTAACAATAGTGTAATACTTAAAGTTAACTTTAAGTCAATAACCAAAAACAGAACATATATTTGTATGTCAAAAACAGCTCCTTTACTCAGTATTGTTTGAGACAGCTCGTCGTTGTGGGGTAGCCGCGTCGGCGCTGCGTTTCTATGAATCACGAGGCTTGATTACTTCACAACGAGGTGAGGGCAATCAACGTCGATTTCATCGTTCCGAGATTAGGAAAATATCAATTATCCGAGTTGCGCAAAACCTCGGGCTGACTTTAAGGGAAATTGAATCGGCACTTTCCAGTCTGCCGAATAAAAGGGTTCCGAACAAAAGAGATTGGGATAAATTATCGCGTCAATGGCGCACTCAACTTGATCAACGTATTGATAGCCTGCAGCAATTGCGAGATGAATTGAGCGGTTGCATTGGATGCGGCTGCCTATCTCTTAAACGATGTGAACTCTTTAATAAGGAAGATCTGGCGGCTGAATCCGGGGCTGGGCCAAGATACCTGATCGGAGTTGAGGACACATAGTATTGAAGAAGAATAATTTCTGCCGGTAAATAGTACTCTATTGGGAACTTAAAATTAAACGAGGTGAAACTATTAATGAGTAAAGATAAGCAACTACTGGATGTGCCAGCTTTGGTATCAGAGGCCATGAAGAGATGTCAGAAGTATCTTTCACCTACTCCGCTTGAGTACTCCATGTATCTCAGTGAACTAATTGGCGGTGAAGTCTGGCTCAAGCTGGACTCAATGCAGAGAACTTCTTCCTTCAAGTTTCGTGGCGCAATCAATAAGATCCTCACACTAACGGATGACGAATTGGACAAAGGTGTAGTCTCCGCTTCCACCGGTAACTATGCGCTTGCAGTTGCCGAAGCCATGCGAATTCGTTTACGCCGCGCCACAATTTATGTGGGTAATGATATTGAAGAATCGCGTTTGCAACTATTAAGAGACCATGGTCTGGATCTGGTTGTTTTTGATGGAGACGCATGGGGTGCTGAGAAAGAGGCACGGCGGATTGCAGAAGAAGAAGACAAGATCTATGTATCGCCCTATAACGATCCAGTCGTGATTGGTGGTCAGGGAACCTGTGGTTACGAAATTTCCCAACAACTTCCCGAGCTTGATGCTGCCTTGTTCGCCTGCGGTGCGGGAGGCTTGTTGACCGGTTCGGCAGGTTGGCTGAAATCCCACAACCCTGACATAGAAGTCTTTGGCGTCTCGCCGGAAAAGTCTCCCGTCATGCACGAATCAATGTTAGCCAACAAGATGGTTGAGATAGAAACTTTTCCAACATTAGCGGACACATGTGGCGGGGGAGTGGACCTTGATAGCATTACTCTTGAATTGTGTCAGCGCTACGTGAAAGAAATTGAGCTACTAAGCGAAAAGGAGATTGAGGCATCCATCCGCCTGTTATTTGAACAGCATCGTTTGGTCGTAGAAGGTTCAGGCGCTCTCAGCGTTGGTGCACTGTGTAAACGAAAAGATAAATTCAAAGGCAAAAAAGTTGTAGTGGTTGTTTGTGGACGAAATATCGATCTGGAATTATTCAAACGCATTATATCAACATAGTCAGATCCCGCTTCCATATAAGAGGCTTAGAACTATGATCTTTTATCAAATAACTAACCTCAGATAAGAGCTATAACTCTTTCCGTTTAATCCCCAAATAAAATATCGGTTCGTATAATGTATTTTGTTCCTGACAATATTGATTCCCCAGAATGCACACAGTGCAAGGGGTGCATACCATGGGGAAAACAAAGAGCCGCTCCTTTTGGGGTTTCGACATTCACAATTACAGTGTCCGTAGGGGAAGTCGCCGGTTTATCGGGCTGCGCTTTACTTACCAAAAACTGGGTCCGTCCGCCTGTATAATCATCGTTCAAAAAGAGCAGGTAGGAAAACTGGCTGAACAATAAAGGGTAGGCATTAACAATAAGCTTTCCATTGATAACGCGACTACCTGGCCAGGATCCATCTGTGTGAGGTTTAAAGAAGTCTCCGACTCCATAGCGGTAGAAACGGAAGCGGGCATTAATGCCTTTTGCAGTCTGACCCTCAAACTCTTCCGACACATAGTTTTTTGAACGTTGCCAAATAACATTGTCAATTTTTTCACTGACAACCCAATTAAGATTCTCATTATGACGAACACTATGAGGCAGAGATACTGGTGAGTCCTTATGAAAACCTAGTTGTTCCGCCTGCTCGACAAAGACATCTGCTTCGCGCGGGCTTAGCACATTCAGTAACTGAAATGCGCCCGGAACTTTGGGAATCTCAGTTCGAATTACAGCTCTGAGGGGTTCCGGATCAAAATCAATGGTGCTTCCATCATCTGTCCAGGTTGGAAGTGGTTTCGCTTCCATTCCCATTTCATGAGTAACGATAGTTGGTTGATTTTTCATTTGCTACCTAATATTTAAGACTATCAGCAGTGTTGCCCGAACATTTTTAATTAACAGTTCACTAATATCGATTTGATTATTCCTTGTTAAAACCCTCGTTTTTCCAGAATTCCTTTTGTGCCTCTGTCACCTTATAAAGATAACGACGTGATTCCTGGCTTGGGTGTTTGCTAGTTAGCTGGTCGTAAACTTGATCTGGTGAAAGCTGATTAATCTTGTCGATAGCCCTGTTTCGATCACTGGAAAAGGTTTTTAAGACGTTACCGGCACCACCGTTATAGGCAGAAATAACAGAATAGCGACGGGCATTACTGTTGCGGACTTTTACTAGATAACGTTCCTGCAAGATCTTCAGATAAGCCGTGCCTGTATCGATATTGTTTTCCGGATCGTATAAATACTGTGGGCTTGGTTGACCAGGTTTTTGTTTTATTTTTTCGAAGACGTCCTTTCCAGCCGTACGTGGAACAATTTGCATCAGGCCATAGGCTGGTGCATGACTAACCGCAAACGGGTTAAAACTACTCTCGGTTTTTATAACTCCGTAAATAAGACTTTCGGTGACGCTATATTTTCTACTGTATTTTTGAACCAGGGAAGCATATTTGTAAGCCCTTAATTGTTGATGACTGGCAATCAGCGGAAATTGAACGCGTAAGCCAGCACGTTTGGCGAGTGTGATTTTATTAAGTTTGTTTGTAACCAGGTAATCGGCATAACGCTTTGCACGCCATTCCCAGGCGATCGCTTGACCATCATGATCCAGCACCTGTTGGTAAAGAAAGGGCTTGCCTGAACCTTCTGAAACGGGCTCTGTGTCCGAATAAAGGTCAACCTTTCTCGGGTCGTCCGGTGTTAACAAAGTGGTTACAATCGCCTTCTTCAGATAACTCTTTTGATTATCGGGTGCAACTGTTTCCACCGTTACCAGTCCTGCTTCAAAATCGATATGAGCCCGGTTGTAGTATTTATCTGTGTACTTCACATAGTCCTTCGGACCAGGTTGCTGAGGATCTTTATCTCCCCATATCTCGTCAACAACACGTCTAAATTTTTCGAATTTGGCCTTCAGTTTTTTTAGTTCCTGCGGCAGCGATTCTGGATTGGAAGCGATGGCACGGCCTTTTTGCTCGAGGACATTTCCAGCTTGTTTGACAGGGTCTTCTGATCTGGCTACATCGACAATATCCCGAATATTTTGGCTGTTACAAGCAGCGCATAAGATCAATATCAGCAGAGATAAAATTTTACAGTAGAGTTTCATTCGCTTTGTTGACAGGTAATTTCATTCAGAAAAATCAGGATATTTTTAAAAAAATTGCAATTCATCGCATCATTCTTTCGTTTGGTCGAAGTTAACTTTTCTTTTAACAGAAACACATTAGTCTTCACAACAACTAAACACACAATCAATTTTAACTACATCGAAAGGAAAAACATAATGAATAATTTAAACACACGCAAACAGTTCATCGCCTTAGCACTAGGAGTTGCAATTAGTGTTCCCGCTATAAGCACGGCTGCCACAATGACATCCGCTAACAACGACATAAATCCAATTACGGTTTCATTTGCAGATTTGAATTTGTCCCAGGATAAAGGTGTTGAGACACTTTATAGCCGACTCAAGGCTGGTGCAAAGCAATCTTGCGGTACCGTAAGTGCAAGGCAATTAAACTTGTTCAGATCTACCAAAGAATGTGCTGAAACTGCTTTAACTGATGCAGTCGATAGTATTGGTAACAAAAAATTGACCGAACTACATTCCTCATAGGCTCAGCTTAGGGTGGTTTTTCATTGCTGCCCAAAATACTGAACAAAATTAGCCACGGAGTACACAGAGCCAATCAAGTATCAGCTCTGTGTCCTCTGTGGTGAAATACTGTTATTCAATAATATGGCTAATGGCAAGGTCCAGGTTGCTGATCGTGCGTTCGATCTCGGCTAGTTTTTCCAGACCAAATAGACCTATACGAAAAGTCTGAAAATCAGCGGGCTCATCGCATTGCAAAGGCACTCCTGCTGCTATCTGTAATCCCTCGCCCAAAAATTTCTTACCGGTTTGAATACCAGCATCCTCGGTATAGCTAACCACAACCCCTGGTGCCTGGAAGCCATCGGCGGCGACACTCTTAATGCCTTTGTTTTCAAGTAATTTCCGTACGCCTTTGCCGAGTGCTATTTGATCGCTTCGTGCTTTTTCTAAACCGTAAGCAATGGTTTCATTCATAACGTTTCGAAAACGGGTAAGGCTGTCGGTAGGCATGGTCGCGTGATAGGCATGAGCACCATTTTCATAAGCTTGCATAATCTGCAGCCATTTTTTCAGATCACAGGCAAAACTGGAGCTGGTAGTTTCCTCAATATTCTCTAGAGCTAACTGACTAAGCATGACCAGTCCGCAACAAGGTGTGCCAGTCCAGCCTTTTTGAGGCGCACTGATCAGAACATCGACACCGATATTCTCCATGTCGATCCAGAGGGCTCCGGATGCTATACAGTCTAAAACAAACATACCGCCAACAGCATGTACAGCGTCAGCAACTGCCATCAGGTAGTCATCTGGTAACAACATGCCTGAAGCAGTTTCAACATGAGGAGCGAAGACGATATCCGGTTTCTCTGATGCGATGCGCTCGAGAACTTCTTCAATTGGAGCGGGTTCGAAGGCAGCGTGTTTACTACTTTCTACCTGTCTGGCTTTTAATACAGTGGTGGATGCCGCTATCTTGCCCATTTCCAGGATCTGGCTCCAACGAAAACTAAACCAGCCATTACGAATAATCAGGCATTTTTTATCATGGGCGAATTGACGTGCCACAGCCTCCATCGCAAAAGTGCCACTACCGGGTACAACCACAACGCCTTTGGCTGTGTAGACCTGTTTCAGAGTGGTGGAAATATCATTCATCACGTCCTGAAAACGCTGTGACATATGGTTTAGTGAACGATCGGTATAGACCACCGAATATTCGAGTAGTCCCTCTGGATCTACATCGGGTAATAAGCCTGGCATGTTCTCCTCCTGCTGGAAAAGCAGCGGATATTGTCTGAACTCAGCTTCTATGGCAAGGGCTTAATTTGGCTCAAAGTCCAGGACGGCCTGCATACTGCTTATTCGAAGGTAAAGTGCTGAGTTTGATGTGCGTCTATATAGTCCCAATCGTAACTGACTCCAAGACCGGGCCCGTCAGGTACTGGCATGTAGCCATCTTCAGGCAGATCTTCCGTCTGGTCAGAATAGCCACAGGTATAAACGGGTGGCACCATGTTTGGCATGTCCGGACCAACCAGGGCCAACTCATACATTAAAGTGTTACGCATTGCCGAGATGCACAAGCGATGAGCCGGGCCTACTGCATGCAATTGGATATCGAGTCCGAGGGCCTCGCAAAAGTGAGCAATTTTCATAACGCCCGTAATGCCCATATCATATTCCGGATCGGCATGGATCATGTCGCAACCACCATTTACAAGAAATGAAGCCTTTTGTTCAAGACCGCGTACATGTTCACTTATTAACAGAGGCGTTTTAAGTTTTTCTCTGAGGCGTTGATGACCAAAAGCGGACACTGACAGGTCACGATAGGGATCTTCATACCAGAGACAATTAACTTCATCTGCAACCTTGCCCAGTGTCAATGCATCCATCCAGCTAGCTAACATACAGGCAGGATCAATCATTAAGGCATAGTCATCGCCGACTCGCTCGCGCACCCCGCGCAGGTTTTCAGCTTCTCGTTTTACATCACCGGATTTCCAACCATGTATTTTGAAGCCATGAAAGCCGATCTTCTTACAGTGTTCGGCATAATCGGCATAATCCTTTGCTGTATTCAGCCCGCCACTACTTTCCTGACCACCATAGGTACTTGCATAGGTAGGCAAACGGTCACGATATCCTCCCAGCATAGATTTGACAGATAAGTTGTGCATTCTGCCAACCAGATCCCAGATGGCGATATCGAGTGCACCGTGCCCCATATGATCATAAGCACGTATTTCCCACTTGAGCATATCGTAAATATCTTCACGGAGTTCAGGGTCACGACCCAGCAGTAAGGGTGCCAGCATACAGGCCTGTCCAAAAGAAGAAGGTGTGCCTACCCAATTGGTCACATAGCCACCTTCGATACCTTCGTCATTTTTGATTCGTACAGCCCAGCGTTTTGGCGAGAATTTTAAACCTTTTACATAGGCCATATTGCCAACGCCGGCGGCAGCGGTTTCAAGTCCGATATTATCTACGCTGAAACTGAATTCAGTTAATGAGACCGAAGTAATTTTAGTCATTGGTGATCTCCCTACTTCATCAAATCCATTTTTATATGTTTACATCCAGCCAGTAATTTTCTTCATCACTCTGATGCTTTATATAACCTGCTGTTGGCGTCGGGAAATGTGTGCCGATAATGAGTACATCGGAATCGACATATTTCGAGAACATTTCATTGCGAGTCTGCAGTCCTTTGTCCTGGTCATCATCTGCTGCGCTACACCAGTGAGGTCGTGACATTTGAACAGGATGATGAACGAAGTCACCTGTGATGAGAGCTTCTTTACCTTCTGAACTTATGTGTACGCTGACATGGCCCGGTGTGTGACCGGGGGTGGGTACTAACTTAATGCCCGCACAGACCTGGTGCTCACTATTTACCAGGTCCATTAACCCTGCCTCTACAACCGGGCGTACCGATTGCTGCATTACCGGTCCTATTTCTATCTCATCTTCGTGAGAGTCCCAATGATCCCATTCTTCTTTTGCGAACAAATAACGCGCATTTTTAAAGGTTGGAACCCAATTACCATCCACCAACATAGTATTCCAACCAACATGGTCAACGTGCAAATGTGTGCAAAGTACAGTGTCAATTGAATCGGCAGAGTAGCCTGCATCTTCCAGATCGCTAATGAAAGTTGTTTGCATCTTATCCCAGTCCGGAACAGCAAGTTGTTTGTCATTACCAATACAGGTATCAACCATTATTCGTTTTTCACCGGTATCGATAATCAAGGCATGCACACTGAAAATAAGATCACCATCATCATTCATGAAATGTGGTTTCATCCAGTCAAGCGAGAGACACAGTTCATTTTCAGCATCGGGCAGAACAAAAGCATTATTGCCGCTGACAACTATTTCGACGATACGTGTTATTTTTATATTACCGATTTGCCATTGCGTCGAGTTGTCTCTGTCAGCAATGCATTCTTTAAATGCCATCATACTGTTTCTCCCGATTTGTAATTAATCGAACAAGCGTTTGCCAGAAGCAAACAGCAAATAAAATATCAATCCGAATAGATAGATTGCAGCTGCAACCTGGAAAACAAGTGTCCATGAATCTGTCCAGCCAAGAATCAATCCACTAACGTATACACCAATAATACCGGGAACGGTGCCAGCAGTATTAGATAAACCCATTAATACACCAGCATAACGTGGCGCGATATCAAAGTGATTTACAATGTACCCGCCGGCAGAAAAAGCGATAAAGATATTTGCGAGAGTCATCAACGCGATTGCGGCTGGTGCACTTTCTACATAACCGACAAACATCAGTATTAACGCAGGACCACCAAAGCCAATCGTTTGCATGGATTTACGAATTGTGGTTGTTTGCCATCCGCGTTTAGCTAAATGATCGGCAATCGCACCAGCTACATTGAAGAAAAGAAATGCGGCAATATAGGGAAACATTGCAAAAAAACCTACTGCAGAAAAATCAACGTTTAGTCCTTTGTTTACGTAGGTAGGTAGCCAGGCAAGGAGTACGTATGTACCCCAGTTAGCACAAAAACTGCTGACGATAATAGCCCACACTGCTGGTGACGAGAGAAGTATCTTCCATGGAGGTGATTCAGTTGCAGTAATTGGCGCAGCATCTTTGCCAATCAGTTCGCGTTCGTGGGAACTGATGCTTGGGTGATCATCAGGGTAGGAGGTTACGGCGTAATGCCAAATGACAAACCACACTACTCCAAACAGGCCAAAGGAATAAAATGCCCACTGCCAGCCAAAGTTAAGTACGATCCATGGCGTCACTAACAGGCCAAAAACGATACCGAGAGGAATTGCTGAATAAGTCGCGCCAATAGCACGGGCGCGTTCCTGCCCGGGTAACCAGCGACCGTAAATGCTGTAGATGGCTGGTAAGGCGACACCTTCGCCCGCACCCATTCCAATTCTCGCCAGGATTAAGCCAGCAATACCCGCCAGGCTTGCAAAGGGTGTAATAAATGTAAACACAGACCAGATTAGCACGGCAAAACCAAGCACAAGTTTGCCGCCCAAACGATCCGCAAGACGACCGCCAATGATCTGGGTGAGTAGATAACCAACAAAAAAAGATGACAATATTGTGCCCTGAACTTCCGGGTCCCAGCCCAGCTCTTTTGACATTGGAATAATTGCGACGGAAATATTGACACGATCCATGTAGCAAACAAACATGGCCGCGATCGACAGGCCGGCTATGGTGTAGCGTTTTGGCCAGTACTCCCTTAATGAAGGTGCCTGGTCACTCATTATGATTTTTATTATTATTGAGCTCGGTGTTCAGGAGAGTCATCAGGGCATGCGTAATATCGGTTTGATAACCTCGCCCGTTCCCGCGCTGTCATGAACGGCCTGATTGATGTCGGCGAAATCATAGAATTTTACAAATCGATCATAAGGTAGGCGACCGGCACGGAACAATTCAGCAAGGTAGGGAACAAAATTTTGTACATTGGCTTCTCCCATAACGACACCGCGTATACCACGACCAAACACAACCTGGTCCATTTCCAGTGGCACTGTAATACCCGAGGGCGTGACGCCTACCTGTGCGCACCAGCCCGGTGGTGTTAAGCAATTAACAGCTTGTATGACGACTTCGGGCACACCGGTGCATTCGACAGAATAATTAGCCCCGCCATTACAGAGAGACTGAATTTTTTCTACTGCATCTTCTTCGTTTGCGTTAATGGTTTCAGTAGCACCAATTTCCAGTGCCATTTCCAATCGTGAGGGATTTACATCGATTACTATTATTTTTTCACAGCCCGTTAATCGCGCACCCATGGCTGCTGAAAGCCCAACAGTACCGGCACCGAAAATTGCGATACTTGAACCCGGTTGTGGTTTAAGAGCATTCATTACAGTACCAACACCAGTCGTTAGTCCACAGCCAAGTGGGCCTAGTAGTTCAAGCGGTAAATCTTTGGGTACTTTAATAACACCCGGAGCGGAAGCGATAACATTTGTGGAAAAAGACGATTGTCCAACAAAGCGACCTCGCATTTCTTCACCATTGCAGGAAAGGCATGTACTGCCATCAACTCTCTGTCCAGTGAGATTACGTTCGGCAAATTCCTTGCAGTAAAAAGGCAGTCCCTGATGACAGTTACTACAATGTCCGCAGGAATCACCGCACAATACGACATGATCGCCAACCTGGACATGAGTAATGGCGTCACCTACTTCTTCCACAACACCCGCACCTTCATGACCCAGCACGACCGGGAAGATACCTTCGGGGTCCTCGCCCGACAGGGTGAAGGCGTCGGTATGGCAAACGCCGGTATTCGTGATCTTGATGAGCACCTCGCCCTTGCGTGGTGGCTCGACGTCGATCTCGACGATTTCCAGCGGCTTTCCTGGCCCGAAGGCTACTGCTGCACGTGATTTCATGATGTCGCTTCCTTTACTGCCTAACTGAATTTGCCCTCATCGAGGGCACCCTGGTGCCTCTATCGCAGATAGGAGCGGACGATAGAGATGGTCTCGTCAATGGACTTGTTCTGCGAATCGCTCCTGATTTCGCTACTGGGAAATTCTTCCCGCAGATAGCTCTCCAGAACGGTTTCCATCCATCCGTTGACTGCTCCACGAACGGCCGCAAGCTGCTGAGCAGCTGCAGGGCATTGCGCACCTGCATCAAGCGCTTGCTCAAGAGTCGCTAGGCGACCTGATGACCCGAGTGGCGAGCTTTCCGCAGTGCAGGCAACATCTGTCCGTCCCAGTCACGATCGACCGCAACCTGGGCCTGTTCTTGGTTTCGTTCCAGTGCCTCAACGTCAAGATCACTGATCGCCCATGTCTGCGTGCCGCAAGTAGTCGCGAGAATGCCGTCCTCGGGGAATCCACGATCCATGGGTGCATAGATCGTGGCCTCGCCAGTGTTCGTGTCCAGCGCCGGACTCCAGTCAGCGGCTCCCGTCGTCACGGCCTGTGCGACGAACATCCGGTTCTCCAGTGCCCGCGCCATGCAGCCCACACGAACCCGGGTTGCACCTGCCCTCGTGTCCGTACAGCTCGGGACCAACAGCAGGCGTGCACCCGCCTCTCGCTGGGCTCGCACGGGCAATGGAAACTCACTGTCGTAGCAAACAGCGATGCCGGCACGCACGCCATTCAGGTCGAACACCTTGAGTTCGTCGCCCCCCTCGATGACGCCAGTGTCTTTCTCGAACCCCGTCAACTGCAATTTGTCCTGGTAATCACGCGTGCCGTCCGGCGCAAACCACCACGCGCGGTTGCGATAGCGATCCGGTCCAACCCGGGTCAAGAACGTACCAGCCTGAATGGTCATGCGCAGCTCGCGCGCCAGGTCGGTGTACAGGTCCAGCCACGCAGGCTGCAAGGCCTGCAGCGCGGCCAGCGAGGCGTTGAAATCCTGGCGGATGCCAGGCTCGAACATCGCAGCCAGTTCGAGGGACAGATATTCGGGCAACACGGCCAGTTCCGCTCCGGCACGGCTCGCCTCCTCCAGAACCTGCCGCTGCCGCGCTGCGAATGCCTCGAAGTCCGTGGGCTGACCCACGGCGTATTTCGCAACTGCTACTTTCATTTCGCGTTCTCCAGGGGGCGCAGCCACATCGTGAGCGTCTGCTCGGTTTCGCTCGGCTCACCCACCTGTTTCCAGGGCAGCGTAACCTTCATGTCCGACTGCCGCACGTAGCCACGACGGGTCCAGAAGGGATCATTACTGCGGTAGTTGGAAGGACGCCGGGGATCGTCGTCTGCTCGATCCACCGACGCGAACGATGTCCACTGCATGCCCCCCAACGAACGGGCATGCGCTTCGCGTTCGTCAAAGAAGCGATGGCCCAGGCCAAGGCCCCGGAAGGCCGGAAGCAGGACTGATTCGCCGCAGTAAAACACTGTCTCCATCGGGATTCCTCGATCGGCGAACGGCACGTGGAAGGCCGGCTCCGCATCGCCGAGCGGCAATCCCGTGGACGCACCCACGACCACGTCATCAGCGAGCGCGAGTACCAGCAGGCTGTCTGCCGAACGGGCGTACATAGCGAGGTAGTGCTTCTCGTATTCGGTGTCGCCCTCGTACAGGTAAGGAAAGCTGCGGAAGACGCTCGCCCGCAGGCCTGCCACGGCATCGAACCATTCGGCAATGTCCGGACCACGACGAACCAGCACCTGCACGTCGCTGGTCATCTCAGGCG
>WLWI01003955.1_pt1 | contig 12619 bp, 5 predicted proteins | sample 6701501 | NCBI WGS metagenome assembly WLWI01 (sample SAMN12718690, study PRJNA515312) | sponge metagenome | isolation source: marine sponge | host: Mycale hentscheli | place: New Zealand: South Island, Marlborough, Capsize Point | collected 2014-11-01
GACAACAAGTAGCATTCACATTGAGCGTATAGAAGTGGATCCAGAGGTTATGAAATCTATTTTGCCAAAACTTACAACTTTTTTTATTAACTATATTCTTCCTGAGCTACTCACGAACAAATTCCAATTAACAGGCAAAGCTCATGATCCACACTCCAATGACGCTGAGGATGACAATGATGACGGTATTTTTTGTCTGTGCAGGGAAACTGCTTATGGAAGCATGGTAGCTTGCGATTCTCCAGATTGCCCCTATGAATGGTTTCATTTTGGTTGTGTAGGACTGACAGAGGAACCTGAAGGAGAATGGTTTTGTAGTCAATGTGTACAAACTTAGTTGTTGTTGTTTTTTGTGTGTGTTTACTTGTGTGTGTGTTTTTGTTCGTTTGTTTGTTTTTCAAATACCTGAATGATTTTAATGCACAAAATGTTGTTGATTTACATTAAATAAAAAAGAAATCAAAACAAATTTTGTTAAGGTACAACAGTCTGTGACAAATTGGTAAGTGCTGCTGTAACAAAAATAATTTTGTCAATAGTCGCGGTACAGCCATCTGACGGTTTCTTGATCAAAGAAATTGGGATAGTTTCTTGTAAAATTTTATATTTCCTTCTTAACTGTCCAATGACCCGTTCTACATGTATACGGACACGTGCTAGTCGTCTGGATATTTCCACTTCTTCCCTTGACAACTGCTTCTTTCCTTTTGTGAATGCAGGAATTTGTAACCTGGCTCCAATCAAAGCTAACTCATCGTGAATATTAAATCCACGGTCAGCTAAAATCACATCTCCATACTCGATATTGTCAAGAAAGCCACTCTCTTTTGTAATCACCTTGTCACTCACTCTTCCTGTCCAAGCTTGTGAAATGAATGTTATGACGCCAGAAGGTGAAATTCCTATTAATACTTTAACAGTATTGTGCTTCTTGTAGTTAGAATAAGTAGCAGCTCGGGCATGAAATGAAACAGGTCGCTGAATAAATATTTCAAAACAGTCTATAATACACTTTACATTAGAAAAATGTTTCCTAAATGCTGCAGGCATGTTTTCTCGCAAAGTTGCAGTGTCTGGCCATGTTACAAGAGGCTGTAAATTACAATACATAGTATCCATCCATGAATGAAAAAGACGAGATACTCTGGACTTGCTGATCTGCAATCGATATGCCAGGTCATCCATTGGGGTATGTAATCGAAGGTACACAAGCACAGCAAAAAAGTGATCAATATTTGGTGTGCCATGATGATACAGACTGTAGTATGGCTGCAATAAATCAAATAACGTAGAAAATAGTTTATAAGTAGGAAGGCCAGTGTAAAACAAAGTTTTGTTGTCATCCTTTTCAATTAAGCTGGAACCAAACTTTTGTGCTCGAAGATGGCTGTTCTCAAGAGTTAGCTCTGTGTTCCTACTGACAGCTTGAAAATTAGCAGCTAACAACTGTGTATATTGAGAGCTTAGTCTTTCATTCTCTAACACTAATGATGCACACTTCGATTCAAGCTTCTCTTTGTCTTTTTCTAATGCTCTCAATTGTTCTGAAGTTCTACTGTCACATTGATCATAGCACACTGGGTCAGAATTAGTTACAACGTCACAATCAGCATCTAGAATGCTCTCATTATTCTCCAAAACATCAGTTCCTTGTATATCAGTTCTATGAGTAGCATCACCTTCAACTAAATCTTCTCTCACACTACTCTCACAACCTTCAGTCCTTCCAATTCTTGGTCGTTTCTGCAAACTAAGAAGCGCTTCTGCTGCATCCAATCCTTTAGCTCTACTTTTACGCTTAGTTAGTCTTGCATGTCTAGCCAAAACACTAGAGTTAGGACCACCGCTTGAACTAGAAACACCACCAAGAAAAACAGAAGGAGCATAATCAGGATGAGAAGGATCTTTTGAAGGCTTTTCTACACAAATTAAATAAAATTTAGCTATAGTTTTTGTTGTATATATACTGTACTTAACTTACTGGTAACGAAATGATCGCTACAGATACGGCTGTACTCTGAAGGACTCCAATTCTTCCTGTTGACAGAGGCTACCCACTTTATCCTTTGGTCAGGATCCACAGGAAAGCGATAAAAACTTTTATTAGACTCTTTGCTGGACCTATTTTTACAATTTACGACAACACAAGTCTGTGGCATTGCTAGCTAGAAACAGCAACGTCCAGAACAGTTACTACCTTCACAGTGCCCACCGGGTAGACTTGACCACCAAAAGTGACTAATGACGTCACCGTTCGCGCCGCTACCCATCTATAAAAGCTGCACGAGACTACAGTAAGCTAAAGATCATTTACAGAGTGGCTGCTATGTATCAGTCACTATCTCAGTACTTCAGGATAAACTCTCTTGAACTTTGCTTTAATCATTGCTCCTCCTAATCTGTTGAAAAAAACTCTGTCTAATAGGGGTATAGCTTCTGCGCTAAAGAATGACGTTGTCTCCAACTAGAAACTACAACTGTACATTTCCAAGGCTAGAGCTGCATGTTTGCGCTCTTACTCTTAAGCTACCGTGGTATTTCACTTTGTCCCGTGCTATTTCGCTTAGTTATAGCTATTTTTCCAATACATTTCGAACGGACAGTTTACACGTTGTACTATTAAATAACTTGTAAAGGCGTATTAATGTTGCACTGTTTATATACAGCTCGCCTGGTTACACGAGAATAATACCGCTTTTCTCTCGAATATCAACAGTGTTTAATGAATTATAGTTTTGAAGTGGAATACCTAGTGCACATATCTTTTTTTTTTTTAGTATTGTAGAAGAATTAACGAGGAAACAAAAGTAGGTGTGGCTTTTTGCATCTTAAAATCCGAACCCCCCAATGCGAACCTCTGGCTGCGGGCCTGCTTAGCTGTCCACCAATATGGCGGCGGTTCTCCCGCCTATTTCATGATGTCAATAACAATTACGTCACTGCAAGGGGTCTATAACACTGTGGCAGACTGCCTCAGCAGAGCATTTGGAGACCAGCCATCAGCTTCAAAGGGAGGCCGGGGAGATGTGGAAGTAGCCGAGCAGCCGGAAGCAGCCACTCCCACATGAACTTGTAGAACATTCAAGAGACATTTATATGTGTGTGTCACCAGAACATTGTCGTTATAAGCATGCATATTAGGTTTGCTCCGCCTGTGGACGGTTTTATATTTTACGGCTGTCCATGTATGGAGAGTTAGTCAGTTCTGTGTGGAAAATTATTTGGCCTGACTACTGCCATCCCTCTCGGGGTCTGGGTAGCTAGCTAATCTATACACTAATCCTTAAGTGCACTGCTGACTCTGGTGGCGGCGACTCTGCTCAATTGTGTCTGCTAATATTCCGTGGCCGAGGTCGGCGACACTTAATATTTCCTCTACTTCCAGTAATGCCACAGCCTAAAAACGTTTATAAAGCTACCTATTGTACCTTTTGGTTGCTCAGCTATTGTTAATTGTTCATGTGTGATTAAGTAATGCTTGTTGACTAAATCACACATTCCACTAAACTATTTCATTGCTGATATACATGGCTGATTGAGCCTATATTTTTCTGCCAGTGAAGTCTTGATAATCCTACAGTTTGCCCATGGTCTGTTAAAAAAGTACACCATGCCATACTATTTGGCTTAATATCTTATAAAGACGTAAATATAAGCATCAAAAGCTTTTCCTATATTTTAACTGTATTTTCAGTACAATAGATACTTTTTTCATCATTTAATTTGTGCTTGGTAGAATATGTTAAAGTTGTCCATGTCTCTTGTGTCTATGTGCATAAAATATATGGGGAGTAGGATGCTAGATCACTTTTTACTTGTCAAAACTTTTTATAGCTACCATGCAAAAGTTATCAGAAAGTACTCAAAAGCAATAATTTAGACATTTCCTTTCTAAATATAGCCACTTTATCTTGTATGTATAATGCAGATGGTGCAAATTGGTTCTTTTGTCCCTGTAAAGAAGAGCTAGACCGTGGAAACCCTCCACTACACTGTTGGTAGTTAACCTGCCACGATCAGAGACGTAATCCTGTGGTCGTGTTGACATGCTGTCAATCAGACATTGGAAACCTTCAACCTGAGACTTGCAGGTAAACTTTTGCTGGGAGGAATACGTGAACCATCGGGGTTAGTCTAAAGGTTAATACGTGATAAAATTGTATCGCTCAAGTCATTATCACTCAATACATTCGTCATACAGTAGGTAAATGATAATATAATGAATTTTTTGGCTTGTAACAATGCTTTGAAATCTTCTTATCATGTAGGTATCATTGTGAAAGGGGAAATAATCCCCCTCCTTCCCATTTTGATGTACTACACATTTTGACCTGCTGGGTTATGAGAGATTCTGTCAAACCTTATCATGTCGACATCAAGCAGATGTGTGATTATTATAGAAATGTAGAAATATGTCATGTGAACAGAAATCATTATGATTGTAGTAATCAATGCAGTGGATAGTTCTCTTCCAAAGACTGTACCTTACAATCTTCCTCTCAAGCCGTGAATTCTATTATTAATGATTGATTTTTTATTGTGTCGCAGTTCGATTGGGATTCTTTAAATCATACAAGCCAGAATGTGTTTGCAGGACTGGGTGCTATTTATAATGATGGTGTGTATGCAAACTACTAATGGATATTGAGGAATGTTGTGTTGTGTGTTAGCTAATGAAGATGATCTAAGTGGATAAGTGCTATATGTAATGGTGATAATTAACTAGCCTCCTAATAGTGTTGTTGCACATTCCCTGTTGTCACTAGGTCCGCCACAATTGCTACAATACTTTGAAATATTTGGCTTTGAATTCTACAATAATATTAATGATTTTACTGTAATGTTAGACACTAAAAAAAAAAGCTCCTCATAATCTGTGGTGGTATATATTGTTTACACTTCAGCAGCTTCCTAATTTGATTTGGGGTTTGGAATTGAAATATCAAACAATAATTATGATCTAAGTTTTACAATAAGTACATATAGCTATATATACACATTTAATCAAAATATTGTGAGAGATCAATCCAGAATGGTTGCCCAAACTGACCACACTCTTTCTATTGGTAGTGCTATTTTTCTTGAGCAGCTAGAGCTACCCATTTCATTACAATGCAGTGGAGTAGGAAGTGGGGTGTCACTGGCCCCTCCAATAACTGAAGGGTCCTGCCAACCAATATTTCTCCCTGCTCATGTTAAATTAGACAATTTACACCCATGACAAGTGATCCTTACAGTTGAATTACAGATATGATGTACAATTACAGGTTGTATGTGACAATTACTAGATCATCTACTAATAATTATGCTAGTTTAAATGCATCACCTTCATTATGCAGCCTGTATAAAGTTTGGCTCAAAAGAAAACTTAGTGCAGCAGTCTTCATTTTTTTTTCCAATTTGAAAGCACACTGCTTGAAGAGTGATGTAGTGAGTAGAGATTTCTTCATGTCTGTACCAAGTTTGGAACCAGTAAAACCTGTACAATGGCCCCTGGCAAAGTAACCACTGTAGCTTACTGCTAAGGGAAACTTCCAACTACAGATATCTTAAAAAGCTTAGCATTACCAATGTCATCATTATTTTAAAGGAAGAGTTTGATAGTGCTGTCTGAGAGTTGTGCACAGAATTACAACACAGCAAAAGTTTGAGCAGTCTTACATCACAGGAAATTGGGTCACCCTAATTAGGGTGGGAAACTGAACAAACTGCTTGATATCAGTCTAACTTTTTTTTTCCCAGTCCAAACTGTAAAGGGTCTAGCTGCCCAAACCTCACCCCCTAAAGCCCAGATTAAAATACTCTCTTACAACTATTTACTGAATAATTAACTTCTGCTTTACAACTTCAGCTATTCTTAAGTGAAGTGAGTAGTTCTTGAAAAAGGGCTAGTTTTATATTGTATCTTTGTTAGGTCAATTTATCAATTTGTGCAATATATCAAATTTGAACCATTTACAAATTGCTGGAGCATTTTATGAAATTCTAGTTAGACCCTTCAACAATTTATAAATGGTCTCCCAATTAGTCACAATGCAAAGTAAAGCCATATCAGTCAATGGATGAAACCAAATAGGGCCCTAGAGAGCTTTTGTCATAAGTTCTGTCCAAATAGTTATTTTTCCACTTCTGAAGAAATCACAAGCAAAGTGAAGACATGTCCAGTGAAATTCTTCAGGGATGATACCAAATTGGCCATAGAGAACTTTTTTAAAAGTCCTGTCAAACAGTTATACTTTTCAACTTCTGAACCTGTCACAAGCAAGCCAGGTAAACAAATTGTGGTAAGTAGTTAGAGGGGTTCAGCTGTAAAACTTTATTATTCAAGCTTTGGGTCAAGAAATTAAAATGTTTGAAATTTCCAGGTATAAATTTCCAGGATGTTTCCTGCATTCCTTATTAGCCTGAGCAGTTTGTAATAACCCACCCCCCACAGTTTGCACAACCCTTTATAAACTGTTGAGAAAATTAAAGATTAATAAAATGCCAGGTGAATTGTGCGAATTCATAATAGCGTTTATATTATTTTTAACACAACCAACATTTGTAAATTGTTGGAAATGTTAGAAGTTACCTAGGCTACTTCTATAGCGTTCGATTGTGGACGGCGCTTACTGACGCCTATAGTGCACCACCACCGGGATCTTCAACGTTGTTACGAGGTTTAGCTAAAAGCAAAATGTTTGTTAGTAGTTTAGTTCAAGCAGTTACAAGTTTCATTGTAGCTACTTCATTTCAAATCAGTGAGGACCATAGTATATTGGAGATTGGACCTGGCGAAATTGTACCACAGAAACGAGCGGATGTATTAGAAGGAGGTACAGTAAAGGGAGCGTGTGGAAGTTTTAACCCAGTAGTTTGGACTTTCGTGAACAACTCACTATATTCACTTTTTGCTCATCTCAATAATATCCAACTTGCTATATTTTCTTTTATGGGAGACACTAGTCCACTTCCAGATTCAAATATACAGCAGAACAATTCTATTATTTTGACTAATTTGAGGATGTCTGACTCTGGTGTTTACCACTGTTATGGAACCTACCGAACACAATCTGGGATGATCAGAAATTTTATGAATTATTTTAGACTTATGGTATTTTCTAGACGTGTGATTGGGATAGTATTACCAAGAGTAACCCACGTCTCTGAAGGCGAAAATGTAACTTTGTTTTGTGGCAGTTCTAGGGTATCTGAATGGTACTTCAGACGCAGTGGCCAAGATGTGCAGATAGCAAATAACGAACTTTTTCTATATAATGTTAGGAAAGAAGATAGTGGTTCGTACCTTTGTAGGGGCTTTACACGTTATACTGTAAGGGCTTTTCAATCGATTGCATACTTGTTTGTTGGTACTCGTGTGGTATTCCGTGAAGACTTCATTCTAGATAATAAATCTATAGTACTCTAGTTGGAAGATTAAGGATGTCCTGTAAAATTTATACTATTGTTATTACAGAAAGAGAATCAAAGTAGAGCAGGTTGTTATCCTAAACAAATGAAACTGAAAGTCATGGAATCTATTCAGTCATGAAGCTGAATACCAAGCAACGGTTACAAACAATAACAACATTTTAGTTTACTAATTAAAGCAATTCTATACAAAATCCCCATGTCATTTGAGTCCTGTATAGCTAACTTAATAAACAAAGTTGTATATAATTTTACCTGTTTGTCTACGCAACAGTAATTGGCAGCAAAATATGAACACAGAGCTATTTTCAGATAAGACTATGATGTGTGATGAAAATGATATCCATATCTTTTGTTCAATTAGGGAAGTAGTTACCCCACCATTAAACTCGAGCATGACTGTGCAAGAACTTCCCCAAGTTCATTGTGCATATGCTGCAAGAAACAGACGTCTCACCTTCTTCTTAGGGAAATTTTGTGACTGGTTAGCTTTTTCTCATTTTGGTGAGAAGGAGTGTAGAGGTCACTACCTCACCACCGCAACCCACAGTCAATGGTCATTAAGAGTTTACCTTTATGCTACATTACATCATATGAGTGGTTAGAGCACTGGCTTTTGCCACCAGTGCTCTAACTATGACAACCCACGACATCCAAGACCCTCACATATTTACTTTTATACTGTTGAGTAGTACTGCTTGCTGCAGTAGTCTCGTACTCAACAGACCACCAATCTAGTTATTTTTATGAAGGGTCAGAACTTGATAATGATATAGAAATTGTGTTAATTGGTGGTACATGATGCACTATAATATTATCAATATTTTCTTTAAGGTCTTTAAAATAACTTTGATCTCAAAGGTTTCAATATTCTTTCATTTCACGGTGATAAATGGCTCAAGTTATGTGAAAACTATTGTTAGCTGGTTTATTAGATGAAATCATAAGTGATATCTATGAGTTGCATTTGATAATCCATGCCAATAGATAAAATATGACTTTGTTCTCTTTCAGATAGATAGTTTTTTAATGAGCTAGAATGCGCAGACTCACAATACTCGTGAACTCGCTCTAAATTACCTGGGTAAAAGCTAGAGCGCAACACCGAACTGGTTAGCAACCAAACCCAGCACAAAATGGACGGTAAGCGGGAGTGGCAGAAAAACAGGAGCGTAGTTTTCGTGGACTAACGCTGAATTACCCAGTAAACCAACAATGCAGTTATAAAGAAGTGAAGGGGTTTGCTACGCTAGACTACCTGTAGGTAAATTAGGTTGTTACCTAACCTGGTACAACGATAAATGGAAGAAGAGGAGGGTGGCGGACAAACCAAAGAGTGGTAAAGTGTCGTCACGATTAGTAGCACGTGATTACTATAATCGCAACAAAAAGCGGTAGAACAGATTAGGATAGGCAGCGTAAACTTCAAAAGGAAGGTTAAAACAGTAGAAACCGTAAAAGAGAAGGCAAAAAGGGAACGATTAATATTGTATTCAAATGGGAATACAATATTCAAATGTATTCGTATGTTTCAAAAAGAAAGGTGAAAGTAGAAAAGCAGAAGTTAAAAGTTTCACTTAGCCTAAGTTAACAATCATAATAGAAGGACAGAAAAATTCACTAGCAGGAGAGGTAGATAAAGGAGGAGAAGTACTCCTTGATTCAAGAAGGAAGAGCTTGAAAAAAAAAAGAAAGGTGGGGGATACAAAAATGAGATAGTTCAGGAATAAATAGAGCAGGAGAGTGAAACTAATTGTAACCTTAAACAACTGTAGCCATGAATAAAAGTAACTTATGCTACTGCATTCTTACTGTGCAGCAATATGTCCAGGGATAGATTTCCAATAAAGTTAATGAATACAGCTAGTATTTACTCAAAGTACATACCAAGTTCAAAACAATGACAAAGTAATGTACAATACAATTCAGTTGTAAGAGTTGCTTAAAAATAAATTGTCATTAGGGAAATTAAACACTTAAAATGGTGGGGTTCCTACAAGATGAGTATTAAGGGTGCTCACACATAGCAACGCCTGGGCGCCTTTAGTAGCGCACTCCAGCTGAATAGTAGCGCGTTATCTACCACAAAGTCACGCCCCGTTCTGTAACAAATTAGTGCCCGTGAAATGTAGTTGTGCCTCACACTCACCACTACGCGCGTACTGATAGGGCGGGGCGGAGTCAACTTACAATAAAAAATTCTCGAGCGCTCTAAAGTAATGGATCCAGGTAGTAGGAACCCCACCATTTTAAGTGTTTAATTTCCCTAATGACAATTTATTTTTAAGCAACTCTTACAACTGAATTGTATTGTACATTATTTTGTCATTGTTTTGAACTTGGCATGTACAATATCAATATTTATTGATCTAGGGTATTCCTAAAATGTCTTGGTGTAATGCTTACTATATACATATAATGTCATCCAATTAATTGAAGATATTCAATGTGTTGTAAATCCCCTTCCCTTTGAGTTGCTATGAGGCATGTGTTGCTTTGATTACAATTGATAGTAAAGCAGTGGGAGTAGAATACTATGGCAGACTACGGAGAGTATAAGATATTGTTACAAATGAATGACATCACCAGCTATTGTTACAATTGCATGTGCTGGCATGTGCGAACTGAAGGGGATTTACAACACATTGAATATCTTCAATTAATTGGATGACATATATGTATATAGTAAGCATTACACCAAGACATTTTAGGAATACCCTAGATCAATAAATATTATTATTTATCTCTATTCATACTGCTGAATCATAATTCAGCTTAATTAATGGTAAACCAAATCATCACCTGTATAAACTTATTAAGATAAACTTATTATAATTTTGTTGAAAAATAAAAGTCTTACCATAATGTCCTAGCATATTGCATGTGAGTATTATGTCTATATTGATTCTAATCAAGGTAACATGAACATTTGTTATTCCTTTAAGATGAGCAATTATATGGTTATAATAACAATTTAATTCCTTGAAAAAGGAGAGATATAACAACTTCACTGATAACTTAGTGGAGTAAAAAAAAATTTAACGAATGATAAGAATCGTTGAAAAAAGAGAATTTTCGTTGGTCTGTTGAGAGTGAGACTGTAGAAGAACAGTGCACCTTAACAGTATAAATATAGAATTGGAGTGTTTTTTTGCTGGCTGGTTGTTGTAGCTCAGTGGCACAGCGCTCGTGCATTATGCAAGCAGTCCCTGTTCGATTCCCGCTGACAACCAAATATTTTTATTTCTGTGTTTTTTTTAAAAGCCTGTGAAAGAGAGAAAATACATCTAATGACAATTAAATGGTTATAGTATAAATTTAATTCCTTGTAAAGAAACTATACTAGATATAATAAGCTTCTATGATGTACAACCAACTAGTGAATATGTAATATCATATTATATGACCTTAATAAAATTTAGTTAAAGCGCAATACCTCTGAGTTGGAATAAGTTGTAATATGTGCCTTAAATTTTGACTAATGTTGAGTAATAATAATAATGGTGATAATTTTAGATCATATGAACAATAGATAATCCAAAACATCTGCAGTTATCACACATTTTTAATAATCAATTCATATATCAATTGTTTGATAGATATATTATTGTATTATTATAATATACAGTGTTTTTCTAAAGCTATAAATTCCACTCTAACTTTTTTCTTGTAGCATTAACATTATAATGGTGCCATTTATAAATACATTATTAAAGAATTACATCATATTTTGTATTGAGTTATAACACAGTCGTAATAATTTTATACTGATTTCTTATAAACTACTATAATATAAAAAACAATTTTATACAATGTCATTATGCTTTTATATAGTTTTTACAAGCAAAATTTGATGTTTACTAGTAAAACAATGCAGTACGAATTAATAGTACAATAGAGTAGGTTTGCTCAGCTTACTTGTGCGGTGAAATGGACTTACAAAATATATTTTTGTAGCATATTATTGCAATTATAACATAATCAGGAATTTTTTTTTTATTGGAGCCATTTATTCACCCACAGACAAATGTTAAAGCTTTTAAAAACCATTTTTAAATGTCTTAATGGAATTTTACTGCAACTCATGAATCTTGTCTCATTGTATAGTCAACACTCTTGAACAATCACTAGCCATGAATATCATTTATTTATTATTATTCACGCTGCTGACTCATGTCTAGTTTAATTTATTTCAGCTATGTCACTTCGACTGATATGTTGTGATAAAATATATTATTTACCTGATGTTCCAACATGTAGTGTGCATAATATAAGGTCATGATAGACTGGGTCACATGACTGGCATACATTGATTGAGGCACATCTACATGATGTATATTGTCAGTCATATTAAAAAATATTTAGCAACTCACATGTTCCCATTACCTCCAGCAACTTATCAATATTTTCATTTTTGCCATTAATTCTTTAAAATTAATTAACCAGCAAGATACAACAACAGTTTTTTTTGGTAGAGTAGGAGCTTTGCAATAACAGTTCAAGTCATTGATGCTGAGATATTATAGACTTGAATTTTTTTAAATCATAACATAAACTATCTGCTTCTTAGACTTAGTAAGTGCTAAACAGTTAGCTCTACTTGATTAACAATTTCTTTGAGCCAGTTACATTGAATCTTCGTTCCATTACAGCTTCTTTTATAGAATAAAAATAATCATGTAATTCTTAAAAGGTGGGCGGGCCCCTCAAATGTCATGTCATCTTAAATATTTGACTATAAAGCTACCAGTGATATTAATAATATAACCTTATAACTTAAAGAAACATGTCAACTAGTGGACACACATACTTTTATCCACATAGATTTGCAGAATCTGTTTGCTTTGTCCTAATGCACAATAGGAACTATACAATAAAACATATGGATGTTATTCATTATAATGAATATGGAAGGGGATTATTATTCAGTTATTACTTGAGATAGTTTAAAACCGATTAATGCCGAAGGACGCGAAAACGCGTCAATTAAGAAAAAACGATAACCGCGAAGGACGCGAAAATGCGTCAAAAAAGCGTCTTCGCGTCCATTTCGCCCTACAGCTTTGTGGAGTCAAGGACGCCACCAATCACAATTGCAGACGATTCTATATTGTTGTAAGTATATTTTAGGCTTATAAAATACATAGACTGCCATAAGAAAATGTTGAGTAAATTTTGTCACAACAATAAGACTTCTTTCTGATAA
>WLWI01003956.1_pt1 | contig 12619 bp, 8 predicted proteins | sample 6701501 | NCBI WGS metagenome assembly WLWI01 (sample SAMN12718690, study PRJNA515312) | sponge metagenome | isolation source: marine sponge | host: Mycale hentscheli | place: New Zealand: South Island, Marlborough, Capsize Point | collected 2014-11-01
TGAGAGCTTTGAGGTGCAGATAAGAGTCCTGAGGAGACATAGTACGGGTAGTACTGGAAAATTCTGTAGTTAGCTTAGCACCTAAAGTAGTGAGACTGGTGCCTAGAGCACAAATGAGCAAAGCTTTTAGCTGGTCATACGAAGTACGGTCTCGGTCAACTGAAGCAGCAATGCCAGAAGCAGATTTAGACTGTAATTTCTGAAATAACACCATTTTCCAGCGCACACGGGGACAACCTAAATCTTTAAGATCATCCTCTAACTTCTTAATGTATTTAGAAATGTCATGGCCTTCCATGTGAGGAGCCAAGGCATCCATACGCCGAGTCAGACTGTCCTCCCTTCTATCACCACCAGATCTATCACGGCTTTCTTCAATTTTACAAACCAACCTCGTTAGCATGGCTTCCATAGCCGGGGTAACCACTGGTAACTCATCAGCCGAGGCTTCATGGGTCACTGTCTCATCATCTGACATTCTAGGGTACTCAAGAGTTGTATCGGTCTCCAAAGCAATCTTTTCTAAGATGGAAGCAATGAACTCTGAACCCTCCCTGGTATCTAACGCAGGTGTGGCTTTAAGACTAAAAGGTGAACTCAACTCAGGAGGGGACTGATCAGACACAAAAGGTGTATGACCCACTGAACACGGAGATCTAAGTGTGCGAACACTACTACTATATACAGAACTAGCTGGTAATAAAGTTGTATCTGAAATACCACCAATGGAACTGCCGGGTGAGGAGGGCGCAGCTGTACTATCTGCCGTATCCCTGGAACGCAAATTGCTCTTGCACTTCCTATCCAACCACTCTCTCCTGTTCATCCAAGGTGCACTGAAGGACACACTGACCTACAGCACACACACACACGAAAGAATAAAAATTAACACGGCACGCAAGCAATTACAGGAAATATTCACGACAGAGTGAACACTAACAACAACAGATGACTGAACTCAAGGCCTAATGAATAACAAGCCAACAACAATGTCACTAATTGCACCACAACAACTCAGTATATGAAGCAAACAATCAACACCACTACAACCACAAGTGACAACAAAAAAATGACACTTCAACTTAGCAAGTTCGGTAATGAGGGAAAATAAATTTTTTTTCCGCGTAGGTGATCCACGTGTGGTGAGCGTTCAATGGGAATAGAGGAGCTGGATAATGGCGTCCGAGAGAGAGGTAAGTAGACGAGTCAGGCCGCCGAGAGACTTCCGAGTGTTAAATTGGTAGTTGCTGCGACACAGAGACACGAACGTAGACTTCCAAGAGCACCAGCGTAGACGGTCCACCCGAGTGTTAAATCGGAAGTGGTAGTCCAGGTAGCGGCACTAGGTAGCAAAAAAAAGCACTTCGAGACGTAGGAAAGATTCGGATTCAACCACCGCTGCCGCCAATTGTGGGGAGGTAGGTACCACGGTCGCCAATTGTGGGTTGCGGCTCGACACAGCCCAGCTCAGCACAGTCACCAACGACAAGAAACGGTAAAGTCGTCACTCAGCTTACTCGTACACTCTGGTAACTCGCTGCCACCAGAGTTCCTTGTAGCTATGTCCGCCCTTCCCTGAGCTCTCGATCAGTTTGGGGTTAAGACTAAAACTATGGGGAACTGATGATACGCATGCGTGTCTAAGGTTATGTAGCCGAGGACACGCACGCGCACACAAAATGAGGGAGTGGTCACGGAACATCCGGACAGAACTAACACACACATAATCATGACATGCGCATACATACACTTTAGAATACATACAATAATAATGACACACTGCTAATAATAAATACACATAATTGACTTTTATGACACACACAGTTCATTCATCTTCTTCATTCATCTTCTTCTTTCTTCTTTATCTTTCTCTTCATCTCTTTCTTTATCTCTCTCTGCTCACACTTCATCATGCCGCCCACACAGTTCTATTTTTTTTTTTCATTTTCATGGATATCTAACATCTCATCAACCCACAAAATCGAAGTATGCAGTTACTCTGTATTTGTTAAATCAGTAGCCTCATCTGACGTATATTTTTCTTGCTTGGATATTTTCAAGAAGCTGTTCGGTAACCATCAGAACTACATTTTCATTGATATTCACCACGAAAATATATTTGTTTGTTTTTTTTGTTAAAGAAAACTGTATATTTCACTGTGATTTTCACAAAGGAGCAATCACTGCCTGAAAAGAGTCCACAACAATATTGTAAATTAGTGTATAATTTGTTGAAAACAATCTTGCTAACTTCCGCAATCTTTTAAATTTATTATTTACTATAATATTATTATCAGCACAGTTTACGGATTTTGTCATGGTTGTCAATGATGTCTTTTCATGCATTGTATACTCTTGAAATTATTGTACACTTTTAATCTAAACATGTTTACTTATTCTCATGTATATTTATTTAATAGAGCTAGTAGAAGTGTCAAACTCAATGAAGTGAAATATGGAGTTAATCAGCAAAATAAATCCAATGAGAAAAAAACACAAGTGGGTGTTGTGGATGGTGAAGTAGTGATGGAAGATTGCCTAGCTTATGGAAGGGTACAAATTAGAACTGATATACCAAATATTTGACGGGAGGAGATAGAAGTGCCACGTGTTTATGAAGCTATAATAATAGATACTCAACTTATTGTGTGCAAACTTGTTTCACGGAAGCATGAAAGCAGTGTTATTTAGTTGTGATAGTATTCAATGTGTTACTGAATTTACATTTAGAATTTTAATAGGACTTCAAGCAGTTAAAACAATACAACTTTTTATGATGAAAATATTTTCATTTATTTTATTATACATATACAATGTTAAAAAATTTACGATATCTGTCGCAATGTTAATAAGAGAAAATACCAGCACAGTAATTGGTTTAACTGGTGGTTATTTTAATGGAACATGACTATGTAGGAGTGGTTGTGGTTGAGTACCACACATATCTTTCTACTTTAGGACTGAAGACTCAGTAAATTGTACAGCTATTAATTTCGATTTTATTTTTTAAAAATTGTAAATTTCGTAATTATTAGATTTCATCTACAAATATTATTTAGATGCTGCCTTCCAATGTTTTGACATAAAGAGAAACACAGGTTGTACATTTATAATAATCTTTGTCAAAGTTTCTGAAAGATATATAGATAAAGTCAGAGCTCAAAAACAAGAGACAGGTCTTCCATTGATCAACAGGAAGCTTGTATTGTTGAAGAGTAGAGGACGGGTTGTATAATTCCTGCAAGCTCTGTACTGACTGGCAACCTGTAACATCATACATTGATTAAATTAGAACTTACAAATGCCTGCCTTTGGTCACCATAGTTTTATTTTCCTGAAATATGTGTGGCAAATGACTGAATGGAAAGACTCCCAGTTGCTCGATTTCAACCTCCCAGGTTCGACAACGAGAAGGCGTTCAGGTAAAGAGAGAATACAGAAATAGACGCGCCCCTTTTTGTTAAAATATTGGTGCGGCCATAGCTAGCTGCTCGGGCCACTATTCCGACGCCCATGAATTTCATGACTGTCACGCAGCTTTTGGATATGTAGTCACTAATTCTTATATTTGCAAGTGTCTATGACTGTGAACACAGGGTCTCTTCCACACCACGGCCTCCTCGTTGTCCAGTCATTCCGCATAATTGACCCTGACGTAATCTACAATTAAAATTCACGTGAGCGGTTGTTATGCGGTGGTGTATTAGCTTTCATTAGCCACGCCCTTCACCTCATAGTTCAGACACTCTGCGCAATGTGGTTGTATTCCGTTATTTGGTGTGCCATCCAGTTAGTGAGCAGTAAGTTACTCTTAGTTGTAGCTCTAGCCACTTAGTGATCATTAGCTACACCTTATTGGTCGTATAATTCACTAACTTTCCCCGTTGACTATTAGCTATGAACACGTATAGCTTGTAATGAACTTACACCCTGAAATATTTAAACTGTGATCTTGAGCATTACATTTGCAAAGAAATGCTAACTGTCAAGAATATTAAACTTGGAAGTAATGCTAGTTGGGGAAGATTCGAGGGAAGGTTGAAATGTTGTTTTTTTTTATTTTTTTTTATTTTACGTTTAATATAATTTAGGGTATTTAACGCTAATCCATTAGGGACTTTAGTTGAGATTTAGCAAGTCCATGTTGGGTTTGTATATTAATTTAATCAGATAACTGTTTTTATGTTATTGCAATCTGGAAACAAATTCCTCTAAGAAATTATATCTCAGAACTAGAAGCCATCAAGTTTGAACATAGCTATATAGATATAGCCCTAACTATGAGTAAAAAAAGCAACATCATTATTTCCTGCGTGCTCTGGCAGCAGAATTTAGATTTTAACTGTTTTTACATGAACAGTAATTATCACAGGCATATGCAAAGGTGGTAGGTAAAGGGGGATACTGGTGACCACCTTTTAAATTACTGATTTTCATAGCCAGTGCTACTGTGCATCTGCTGTTGACTGCACCAAATTTCACCGGCCAAAGTGTTTAAAGTTGGCTTAATCCAAATCATATTGCACCATGCCACTTTGATATTGTCAGTAACTCAGGAACCATCCATTCCTGTCCACTAATTTGCTACTCATTGGGTGTAATCGAGTGTTCAAGAATAGCAGCAAGTTCACAAGTTAGATAATTTGTGAAAGTTAAAGTGAACGAACATAACTTTAAGCAGGTTGAGCATACAGGTCAGTTAACCAATGGTGAATAGACATAGGACAACTGTAAAATAAATGATTACGGACTTAATGAACGTGACAGAAATAACTTGGAAATGGTGAAGGTTCACTTTAGTGATGAAATTTGAAGACACCAATGGAATCAAATGAATGTGACTTGTGTTATTCATGTCACATACTTCATTTGCTATCTGTTTCTACTATTAATGCCTGGGAGTAGCTAACCCCAATATATTTGTGTCATAATTTTTTGCATTTTATGATTATTAAATTATTTTATAAAAATTTTGTTAATATTTTTTGGTTGAACGTAGAAGTTGTGTTTATAGTTCAATGCTATTCTCTGTACACGAATCTGTGGCCTCGTTTACCATATTCTGAACTTCTTCCGGAAATCTGAGTAAGGAAAGGAGAATCCCCTGGGATAGTATTTGACCTCTAGCTCCGGTCTATTTACATTTAAAAAGTAGCTGTAGAACCCTCCAGATAGCTCACTATTCTTTCAATTTGATCCAGGCTTTTAAAACAAGTACCCAAACTTACAAACAACTACTGTATAATATATTATATTATATATATTATATATATATATTATATTATACATATATTATATTTATATATATTATATTATATATATATATATATATATTATATTATATATATAATATATATATTATACGAATAATATAATAATAAAATCAAGTCTAGCTCCTATCAATGTTGTGTGCATGCCACAGTACCTCTTGATTGAAAATGACTCCTCAGGATCGTATGTAGCTGTACTCTGATGGTACACTGTATATCCAGTGCAGTTGGATTTAGTAACACCAATTGCAAACTGTACTTCTTTCTATTTTATAACCTGCCTTTATTTGTTTGATTCTATTCTGTTAGATGCTTTTCCTTACTTGTATGACATGTTTTCCAAGTTTTTTGTGTGCAAAGTTGCTGTTATGTGTTCTAAAATTGTCTCCGGGAAGTTGGTAACAATAACTGACAGCTGTAATTTTCCATTGTTGTGAAATATGTCCCCGGATACGCCCTTCAAAATGTGACCTCCTCATTTAACATGAATCCTTATTTGCAAGTCCAGTGCTCACTGAAGCATTGGTTTATTGGTTTAGAATTATTATGTTCATATTCTTTCATTACTCCATTTTTCTGTCTACGGATTATTACGATACAAAATTTGGAGCTACAGTTTATATTGTTCATCATTTCATTTTAGATAGGAACATTTGCAGTGACATAACAAAGAGATTTCATAGTGTTGACAAAAAGTACTGAGTGTTTTAGTTTTATCAATAATTTAGCCCATGTAGTTAGCTACTTAAACTGAATCTATAGAAACTCTTTGGGAGTTCATATAATAAATACCGAAATGCTTCTATGCTATTATTTTTAGATTCCACTTGGATGATTTCATGTTAATGTTTATTAATAATATCCTGAATTTGAAAAAATACATTTGCTTTTAAATTAATATAATGTGATATACTCAGTTTAGTGGCATTTTTCAGTATAGCAGCTCGCTCATATTTTATTCCTTTTTCATGTTCTAATTTTGTTGTTTATATAGTTAGTGAGGCAGTTCTGGAGATTCAGTCTAATGGCATGACAAGTTATCAACCATCATTCTGTACTGGAGATGAGTTAGTCTTCATTTGTACATTAGCTGAGTCATCATATGATTGGGTAGCTCTGCCATTTCTTGATGGAACTCCGGGTAATGGACGAGTCACTGTAGGTACCCCTGAAACAGTAGGTAACTTCAGTCTGTCAGCCAGTGGCACAGGACTTGGGAGGAGAAGTACATTACAAGTAACTGCATTCCCTGGACTCAATGGAGTTAATATTCTATGCAGAGAATCTGAGGGAGATCCTAATGTCAATCAAAGTGTTGATATTACAGTGTTAGGTAAAAATATTAGGTTCATATTCCCATTTATTTGTAACGCTATAATTCAGTTATAAATTGACAAAGAAGCTCTAAATACTTATTAGATTTATCATTCATCAAATCTATATAATTCAGTCATTCTCGGCTGAAATAATTACATTAATAGCAAATTTTCTCGTTCTAAAAGCCAAGTTAGAACTAGAGCACTAAGAGTGCAAACTCTCAGCGTTAGTAAAAAAAATGCTGTAATTTGCAGAATAGTCACTATTGTTGAATAACCAAGTTCTTTAATTTTCAGCTATTAACAGTAATAGCTTTGTTCTATTCATGAATATAAATTTAACTTGTCTAGCTAGGGCATTTTAATTTGGCCTGCTTTGCATCACTGGGATTCTTCAGGAATTTCAAAGGCTTTGTTATGGAGATAAACATTTAGAACCAGCCCTTATACACACCTTTCTAAAACTGTTTTACGAGCTTGATACTCATCAATACGGTTTTTACAACTTTCTGAGGACTTCATGGCATTCTCTGGCTTTAATTAACCTTGTCATTGTAGAAAAAAATAGCTACAAGAACATTTTCAACTTTCTGACATGCACACCCACACAAACACTTAGGGCATAAGAGCAGGCATACTTACAGTTGATGAAAGAAGCATACCTCCAGCAGCAGAGACTTCCCAGCACGGGACAAAAGAAGTTAAGTACTGGAACTAAAGAACGCAAGCAACAAATCTGAACCAGGCGGTAAAATTTGTATGCACATGTGAGCGCGCATGATATATTTGGCGCATGGCCAAATATACGAGCACTCACCGTAGTCTGCCTTTTCTCTCGATTTCTCAAAAGCTATGCCGAAATTAAAAAACTGGCAAATTAAACGGGCTTCAATCACCATCTAGTCAGAGATCCTCTTCTCTCAAGGCATAAAAGTCCCCCACCTTCGAGATCCGCTGTTGACAGAGTGAATGAATGAATGAATGGATGAAATGACAAACAGACTATTAACCCTCTCACCATGCGTGCTGAGGGTTATTGAGAAAATTTTCTATAATATATAATTGTATCAATGGCTTGTCATACATTTGTTTAGTCAACTTTTCCACATTCTGTAATTTTCATGAGTATGGTAGTGCTAAGGGTTTGCATCTTTAATTCTTAATTTAATTTATTAGTTTTCTTATTTACCTATTTGTACATATTCCTAAAATTTATTACTTCGTAATTATGACAGAACAGTAGCTTTCTATAGGTGTCTGTAATATTGTGCAGAAAAGCCATAATATACCATCTGAACATTAGTTATGAAAATATATTGTTGTCTTTTTTATTATCAATAAATTAGTGTCACTCACTCCTTGAACTTTAAGTAGAGTTAGACTATTATGCATCATGTGAGGCTTGATGTTCCTGTGTATTGAATGCTCACTTCCTAACTCCTTTGCTTAGCTGTACCTTGCTTTTTTGCATTGTTGTATGACTGGCAGTTCTGGTGCAGCTGATATAGCCAGGGTCATACCACTTTATTATTTGTCACTACCGACCCTTACACAGTTGAACATTGACTTTAAAATTGAATAAAAACTGACATTTACAAATGATCCAATTGAAGAAGAGATTTACCTGCAGTGCAGTGGGAATTAATCAAGATCATTATTCCTACGGAAAAAGTAAACAGGAATTTATAGTATAATATTTCCATTACATCCAGTACTTCTCTAATGTGAGTCTGGATATGATATTAATAATGTAATTTTTTTTAAACAGTTAGTTTTGCTAGCTATTTAGGAATGATGAATCTTGGTTAGTTTATAATAGGCTGAGCTAGAGATATAAATCTCATAGTACTAATGTCTTTATTATTTTATAATTCATTATTATTTAGTGAAGTAAAAATTAGATTTAACTTTCAGTCATTCCTTCATTTCATAGATGCTAACTTTCTTGAATACAAACCCTGAATGATTATACCCACTGACATGTCTACAAATTAAACTGAAATGTTTATTCTAACACTGAAGCAATGCATGATGATTTTTCGTGTCCATTAATCACTGAGGAATGCTCTAGCTGCGCAATTGAAACTATTAATTAACTAGTAAGAATAGCTAGTGGAAAATCTATTGCACTTAACCTGGCTCAGTGCAACTACTAAGGGAAAGTGTTTAAAAAATAATTGATGAATTCTATAAACCAGGTTGGACTCCAGAACTGGCAAGAAATAATGTAGCACTCCTGCCCAGCAAAGCTGGTTGGTAAATATGATATTGGTTCTAAAAAATGGAAAATCAATAAACTGGATGAGACATGGAAACATGCACTGAAAATTTTGTCTTAACAAAACCAAGGCAATTGGCGACTATGCTTTTCAAGCTTTCATTGAAAACTATTTTTATCTAACTGTTTGATGGTTGCTGATGATAATAATACAATATAAGCATCACAATACTGGGAAAACATTATTAATAATGTATTATTAGCTCCTGCAGTAAAAAAATTATTTTTTCTAAGTAGAATTTGATAATAATCTCACAACCACTAAAAAATAGGCAGTTATTTCAAATGAATCTATAGGTAAAGATTTTTTAATGCCATAGTAAAAAAAAGTATTTTTAGAAAATGGTTTTAGTCTATTCCCTAATTATTTAATCACGATCACATGTTTAAAAGACTGAATACTATCCATACATATAAATTATTTGCTGATACACAATAATGACAAGCATGTAATAAGTAGTTTAACACCATCTATTGAACTAATTCTCTTTCTTAACTCAAGTATTTCAATTTAGGCAACACTATGCAGGTGTTTAGAATTTATTTTTGTGTTTTTTGCACTTATGTATAACTACAGGACTATTTTTAACATTAATTCAAACTGAAATTCTACGGTACAGTTTCTATTCACAATACTTTTTGAAGTATTTCAACAGTTAGCAATAAAATTTCTGTCTTTAGGCAGATGCAGTTATTAGAAACGGGTATATAACTGTGATATAAACATCATAAATACGGTGATTCATTTTTTCTGAATTTGATGTTTTAGCTCTTGTTCATGTAGTTATCTATCATTTAGTCTAGAAGAGTTGCAACATCATCTAGTAACATTAATTCACTCTCATCTCTCCCTGCTTTTAATTCTGCCTCATCTCTCAGAAAACCATCTAATTGGATGAATGGATAGAGTGTTACTGTACTACTATAGATCGATATTTTTTAATTAGCTAAATTTTATGTATTTTCAAGTTAAAAATCATTCTATTCAAATAAATTATATGGAAAATCATTTAATTCAATTGTGGATCTTTGTAAACATTGCTCAAATAAGGATATTTCTCCTGAAGCACATGATGCAATTATCCCTTTCATAACTGTAGGTGTTCCAGATGCACCTATGTTGAGCAATATTCAGCAATCAACACATAGTAACAATAATGGTTTAATGTTCAATTTTGACGTCTTTCAAAGTGGCATAGCAGCATCCTGTGTATTTAAATATAAAGTAATGTTCACTGGAACTGGATGCAACTACACTCATTCTAAACTAGTGGATGCTACACAGTTAAATACCTACAACACTATGGCATTTGGTGCATTACCTGTGTGCTGTGAGGAATATAACGTTACAGTGTCTGGTGTGGACAGAAGCAATAGAGAAAGTACACCATCTATAGGTCAACACATAGTGGATTTTTCAGGTATGTGTGTATGTGTGTATGCATGTATGTATTTATGTATGTATGTACGTATGTATGTATGTATGTATGTATGTGTGTGCATTTTGTATATATGTATGTATGTATGCATGAATGCAGGTATATAAGTGATATGCTTTAGTACAAATGACGAGTGAGTCATTGCGCACAAATAATTCAAAACATTAATAAATTTTTTGACTAGCTATATAAATTACCAGCACCTACTAACAAAGAAAAATAACTGAACAACTAAAACACAGCATGGTATTTTTAATTTTGTAATAGGAAAATGTAGCAATGACTTAGTAACCACTCGTCGCAACTTTTGGGGCGTGAAAAAGCAACAACAATCAATTCTGATGAATTCTCAAAAAAGTTAGAGCCTAACACTAAATCAGATAATTATGTTTATTGTTTCTAAGCAGCAAATTTAACAAAAAACTCTCTCAACTCACTCATTCACTGAATATACCAATGCAAGGCTTACTTCTGTGTTTTCTTGGTGATGCCATAATGGGCAATGGATTTTCCAGTAAGAACAGCTATGACATACTGCACATTAATCAAGATGACATACCATTGCCACTAATTCTATAAAATGAGCTCCAGTAAATTTGTAAGCCATAAGTGTGTCATGTAAATTTTAGATCACATTAGAAAGTCTAATTCCAAAGGGTAAACAATTATATTCTCTTGGATAATGAGTGTTAACAAAAGGATTGTGTTTAATTGAGGTTTGCAGTGTTGACTACCAAGAGAACACAAAATTGTAACAAAAATAAAGTACAAATTTACATATGCATGTCCATGCATATAAACAAATATCTGTGATTTCATGTGTCACCCCTGATAGTGTCTAGCTTACTCCACTTGCTCACCTATTATTACACATCAATGTGTCTCTTTCAACCAGCCCTGAATGAGCAGTCAGACTACATTATTCTTTATCTTCTTCTTAGGGCATACAAGCCCGTGTTAGTGAATATCTGATGCTATCTGATTTTGATTTTTTCTTTCAGATCAAGTACAGCATTGTTTTAGTGTGTATGAGCTATAATATAAAGTGATTATGAATTGTGCACATCGAAAGCATGAAAATGCAACAGTTGTTACTTGTGGCTATAGATAATGGGGGAAATTAGGGCATTGTATTATTCACAGAAATGATAGATCTTGGATTAAGAACAAATCAGTTTCTTGAAAACTAAGATAACCAGCATGGGTAAATCAAGAGGCTCAGAACGTATCTGGTAAAGAAGAGGTGCAAGTACTTGTTAGCATTTATTACGATAAAACTGGAGTTACACTTGAATATTTATGATACGCTTTGTGAGGAAGTGGCAAGAGAGAAACATCCTTCGTTCAACATAAGACTTTATCACAGCATTAGCTGCAGCTAACCTCTGTGTATACTACCAAGTACAAAGTAGAAAAGAACAGGAGATGATCATTTGCTAGATACATGAGAGTCGATACAGAACAAAGAAATTTTGGTATCAGTAATTACCAAGTTGTTGCCTGCCCCATTTTACTTATTAAATATTTAAATAATTTTGTTTCTTCTGAAATTTGATGTTTTAAATTTATGACCACTAGATTGTCACAGTATTGACGGTAAATAGAGAGGTAAACTATTATGGAAAATACATGATACTAAATTTGATCTTAACCACTGCAAGTACATAATCACACTTACTCCAGCAATTACAAGCAGCAGAAGCCATTAGACAACATAATATATAATAGCATTATAAGATTAAGAAATTGTAGCTATTTGGTTGTAATTTTTAACTTATATGAAGTACCAATATTCTAAATCAATATACTTTTATGCTCTGCATAACTTCTCTGTTAAACACCGTTGTGTTAACTAAAAAAAATAATTCCTTTTTGAGAATAAATTCTAACATAATTTTACTTGCCACTTAACATAATTAAACATAATTGAAACTTATCCTTTAAAAGAGATTGCTGAAGCATAGTTTTAGACTCTTTTAACTATATTATTATATTATAATAGCACTAGGAAGTTTTTCCGCAAGTTATTCTCAATTTGAAATGGCTGGTGGAATTATTGAAGTTACTATTCCACCTCTTCTTGGACCTCATGTTGTGGACTATTTCTACACAAATGAAAGTAAAAGTGGAAGAATTTCTGATAGTGGAAACAAATTCACTTTAATACAAAACACTAGAATTGTTATTAAGGACCCTTGCATGGACTGCAGTATTGAATTAACACCATTAATTTGTGACTCAATGATGAACTTAACTTCAAAGAAGTTTTCTGTGAATATACAGAGTATCTATACCACGAATATAAGAGCTAGTACT
>WLWI01003958.1_pt1 | contig 12616 bp, 9 predicted proteins | sample 6701501 | NCBI WGS metagenome assembly WLWI01 (sample SAMN12718690, study PRJNA515312) | sponge metagenome | isolation source: marine sponge | host: Mycale hentscheli | place: New Zealand: South Island, Marlborough, Capsize Point | collected 2014-11-01
GCAATAATTTGGGTCGGAGACGATCCTAAAGATAGTCAAAAAATTTCCTACAAACAACTTCATGAAAAAGTTTCTAAAGCAGCGAATGGTTTAAAAAAATTAGGAATTAAAAAAGGAGATAGGGTTACTATTTATTTAACCATGATCCCAGAGCTTGCTATTTTGATGCTTGCTTGTGTTCGTATTGGCGCCGTTCACTCTATTGTTTTTGGTGGTTTTTCAGCAGATTCTATTTCTGGAAGAGTAAATGATTGCGAGTCTGAATATATCATTACTGCAGATGAAGGTGTTAGAGGAGGAAAAACAATTCCCTTAAAAAATACAACCGATGAAGCTTTAGAGAGCTGTCCTAATGTTAAAAAATGTATTGTTGTTAAACGAACTGGAAATTTTATTAGTTGGAATGAAGATAGAGATGTTTGGTATCATGATTTGATAAAAGATGTTTCTAAACACTGTGAACCTGAAGAAATGAACGCAGAAGATCCTTTGTTTATTTTATATACTTCAGGCTCAACTGGAAAACCTAAGGGAGTTTTGCATACAACAGGTGGTTACATGGTGTATGCTTCAATGACTCATCAATACATTTTTAATTACAAACCAAAAGATATCTATTGGTGTACAGCTGATATTGGTTGGGTTACAGGTCACAGTTATATAATTTATGGACCTTTAGCAAATGGAGCAACTACAATAATGTTTGAGGGTATTCCAAATTATCCTGACACTTCTAGATGGTGGCAAATTATAGATAAATATAAAGTTAATACTTTTTATACAGCCCCAACTGCAATCAGAGCATTGATGAGGGAAGGTGATGAACCCGTTAATAAAACCTCCAGAAAATCATTAAAATTACTAGGAACTGTTGGTGAACCAATTAATCCTGAAGCATGGGAATGGTATTATCATGTTGTTGGAGATCAACGCTGTCCGATCGTTGATACATGGTGGCAAACTGAAACAGGCGGTATTTTGATCACACCACTGCCGGGCGCGACTGCATTGAAACCCGGCTCGGCAACACGTCCTTTCTTTGGTGTTGAGCCTTGCCTGGTCGATGATAAAGGCAATGAGCTTGAAGGTGCGACTGAAGGCGCTCTTTGCATCAAACGTTCATGGCCTGGTCAAATGCGTTCTATTTATGGCGACCACGATCGCTTTCTCGATACTTATTTCAAAATGTTTCCTGGCAAATATTTCAGTGGCGACGGCGCACGTAGAGATGAAGATGGATACTATTGGATCACGGGACGAATAGATGATGTTATTAATGTTTCCGGTCATCGCATGGGTACGGCTGAAGTAGAAAGTGCACTGGTCCTCCATGACAGTGTGGCTGAAGCCGCAATAGTAGGATATCCACACGACATCAAAGGCCAGGGAATATACGCCTATGTCACCTTGATGAATGGCATCGATTCTTCGCAAGAGCTACAGAAAGAACTCGTCCAGCATGTACGTAAAGAAATTGGTCCCATCGCCAGCCCGGACATCATCCAGTGGGCGCCGGGTCTTCCGAAAACGCGTTCGGGTAAGATTATGCGGCGTATTTTGCGCAAGGTTGCTGCCAATGAAATTGACAGTCTCGGCGACACCAGCACCCTGGCCGATCCTTCCGTCGTCGATGATTTAATAGAAAATCGTGCCAATAAATAAAAATTCGGCGACAGTCCACGATTAATTGTTAGCTTTGGATAGTACATTTTGAATTTAGATAGAGTAGGGCGTAGCAGAAATCCGCAGGATGAAATTAATGTCATCACTGAGGTCCCTTTAACAGGAGAGCCTGTGAAGTAAGAACTCGACAAGGATCTCGAGCCGAATGAATGGTTCACGGCAGATGGTTGCGGAGGCACTGTTGAAGCCAGGCAGAAGATGCTGGATTCTAATCAAAGATATGATGGTTTGCCTGAAAAACAACTTTTTTAGGAGTTGCTATCTTCTTGTTTCCTCTGACATATTTTTAAAATCTCTCAATTTTTCCACGAAGGCTTGACAGCCTCATGCAATTGCACTATTGTGCACCGCAATATAAATGACGCACCGCACAATTTATAGTAATTATACTGATTTTTGTTTACGGAGATTTGAAAATGACCAATGAATTCATCACTAAACTGAGCGATAGCAGCAAGTCCTCTTATGAAACCTTCCAGCAGTTCAACGTTATCAATGTTGAAGCCCTACAGAAACTGGCAGCACTTCAGTTCAGTCTTACCAGCCTGAATGTCGAGAGCACGGTAGCACAGGCAAAGCTTTTGACCAGCGGCACGGCTCCACAGGAGCTTTTCAACGCTGAATCTGCGCTGGCCCACGCCTATGGCGAGAAGTTGATGCAGATTAGCAATGAAACTACGCAGGTAATGACACAGTCGCGCGAGCAATTGGTCGCATTTGCAGAAAAGGCTTTTGAAGCAGCTAACACAGTGGCCAACACTGAAGTTAAGCAGCCGAAAAAAGCAGCGACAAAAAAGACTGCCAAAAAAGCAGCCTAAGCATTTCAGGTCTGAATTAAAGCCCGGCTCATCTCATAGATGGGCCGGGCTTTTTTGTGCAAAAAAGGAAAGCACTGCTTTTTTACAAATCTAAAGAGATATTAATGTAGTCACATTATTTCGTTTATCGGTTCATATACATAAGAACTAAGCTGTAGTTTAGCTATAATCCCTACTTCAATATCCTTACCGTATACAGAATCATGAATTCGTCCTGGAATAAAGACTGGCTGGAAGCGCAAAAAAAATATATGGAGGCACTCGCTTCTTTCGGGACAGCATCGTCAGAAAACCAGTCCAGTGCGAGACAGGGAAATGAATGGCAAAAGGCCCTGGATTATTGGTGGCAATCCAGTTCTACTGATTTGCCTGAAAATGCACAGGCCGTATTTTCCAATCTCCTGCAACATTCCAAAAGCTGGTATGCCACTACGGAACTATGGGATGGTCTATTAAAAACGGTCACGAAAAATAGTGATGCCGATCTGGATTGGGAATCGGAATTGGCCAAGTATATTGAAAATATGAAAGCTCAACTGAAAGAGGAATTCTCCAATGCAGATAGCCATGTATGGCAACTCGGCTTACAGTCCCCCTTAGATGCCTGGCAAAAAATGTTCAACGAAATATTTTCTGGCATAGACTTACCTAATCAGCTTCCGCTAGATGAACTTCAAGGCTTTTTCGAAAATATTTATTCCACTTCGAGTTTAGGGGCGAATCGACAAGCCTACGATAAGATGCAGGAAGGCATGCTACTTTGGCAGACCTACCAAAAACATTATCAGAAGTACCGGGAAACACTAAACAGGATTGCAGTAAAATCTCTGGATAAACTTGAAAAGAAAGTAGTTCTACTGGCCAAAAAACAAGAATCCATTTCCAGTTTGCGCGATCTTTATGATTTATGGATTGATAGTCATGAGGAAGCCTATGCTGAATTCGTTTTAACTGAAGAGTACTCCCTATTATATGGGCAATTGATTAATTCAATGTTGGCATTCAAGGCACATAGTCAACAGATGTTTTCTGATTCATCCGAAGCACTGGATCTGGCAACTACCGACCAACAAAATGCCTTACAGCAAGAATTACTAAATCTTAAGGTTGAGCAGGAACAGGATAAAAAGCGAATACAGGCACTTGAAGAGAAAATTAGTCAGATGAGTAGCGCTTCTACCAACCTAAATAATGAAGCGTCTATAAGCAGGAAAAAGAAGACAGAAAAAAAGAAAGTAAATAAAAAGAATGCCACAGGGAAAAAGCCAGTGCGCCAATCGAGTAAGAAAAAAAGTAAAGCGAGCTCGGCAAAAGAGAGGAAATAAGATTGAATCCTTTTAAGTTCCATCCGGATCAAGTTAACAATGAGGTTAGCAGCTTTAATAACAAGCTAACACAGGGACTTAATACCTTAAGTAAATTGGGTGAAATCGAGGTTGGTATATCAGAGAAAGAATGTGTCTATGAGGAAGACAAATTAAGACTCTATAGATATAAATCACGCACTGAAAAACAAAACAGGATCCCGGTACTGATAATTTATGCGCTCGTAAATAGACCTTACATGGCAGATTTACAGGAAGGTCGTTCACTGATTCAAGGCCTGTTAGATGCAGAACTGGACGTATATCTTATAGACTGGGGTTACCCGGATAAGTCTGACAGCAGTCTGACCTTAAAGGATTACATCAATGGCTATATGGATCGTTGTGTTGATTTTATATGTGGCAGCCATAAACTGGACAAGATTAATTTGTTGGGTGTGTGCCAGGGTGGAACATTTTCACTTTGTTATACCGCATTACATCAGGAAAAGATCAACAATATTATCTGTACTGTCACTCCGGTTGATTTTCATACGAAAAATGATTTGCTAAGCAATCTTGTCAGGCATATCGATATTGATCTCTGTATTGATACACTGGGAAATATGCCCGGCGAATTTCTAAACATGGCCTTTCTTTCGTTAAAGCCCTACCGACTCATGGGGCAAAAGTATATTGACCTGGTGGATGTACTCGACGATGAAGAAAAAGCCAGGAATTTTATGCGCATGGAAAAATGGATATTTGATAGTCCAGATCAAGCTGGCGAAGCTTACCGGCAATTTATCAAATGCTTTTATCAGGAAAACTCGCTAGTTAAGGCCAAAGTCGAAATTGATGGACAACTTGTAGATTTACAGGATATCAACATCCCTGTATTAAATATTTATGCACGCGATGATCACTTAGTCCCACCTGATTCAAGTAAGGCACTGGCAGGCTGTATTAGTAGTGAAGATTATACTGAAATGGAGTTTCCTGGCGGTCATATCGGCATCTACGTCAGTGCCAGGTCTCAAGCTCTACTACCTCCTACCATTGGTAAATGGTTGTCGGAGCGTACATAAGTCAGGGTCTTCATCAATGGCGTTATGATAGAAATATCGCCCTGTTAAAGTGACGGGTTTAGTTATTTAAAATTGAAACTGAGGAGGCATTGTCCTTTGGATAATCACAATCAAATTACAGATAAGGTCGAAAGTGAAATTCGCTTGAATGAGCTTGTCCACGCAGTAAGGCGTCGGGCGCCTCTAGATGCGGTAGTGCTTCTTGAAAGAGAAAATAATGCTACTGTCGCTGCGGTATTAGAACGACTCGATAATGAACTTGCCATGCGCCTCCTCTCACACCTGCCGACGGACAGGGCGGAAGATCTTGTTACAAATATTGATGCAACAATAGGCGCACAATGGTCTGTTAACCTCAATTACGATGAGAATAGCGTTGGACGATTAATGGAGCCTTTGCCTCCAACTTTTTCGTCTTCCACTAAAGTAAAAGATGTAATTGAGACCCTACGCGCTGTCGCCAAAAAACAAAACATAATCTATGCTTTTGCCGTGAGTGATGAGATGAAGCTGGAAGGCGTAGTTGTCATGCGTGATCTACTTCTCGCCGATCCCGCAGAATCTCTCGCAGAGATAATGGTAAGTGAACCTTTTTATTTTACTGCGGAAACCCTGATTGAAGACGCAATGAGTGCAGTCCTGATGCGACATTATCCAATTTATCCTGTCTGTGATGAATCTCGAACCCTGATTGGGTTTGTCCACGGTTATGCCATGTTTGAAAAGCGAACTTTTCAATTGACGGCCTTGCCGGGGAGTATGATGGGTGTTGAAAAGGTAGAACAGGTCTCTACGCCCTGGGCAACCTGTCTTAGATACCGTCACCCCTGGTTGCAATTGAATCTACTCACGGCCTTGATGGCGGGAGCAGTTGTTGGTGTCTTCGAGGATACAATTGCACGCGTGGTGGTTCTTGCAGCCTTCCTGCCAGTGCTGGCAGGTCAATCAGGTAATACGGGTTGTCAGGCGCTTGCGGTCACACTCAGAAGCATGACACTGAATGAACTTAAACCCGGGATGGGTAAATATCTGGTGATGAAAGAGGCCATGTTGGGTCTTAGTAATGGCTTGCTGGTTGGTTTGACGGCAGGGGCTACCATGTTTTTTTATGCCAACATAATGGATGCTGGGTCGCCGATAATATTGGCTACTGTAGTGACTCTTTCAATGATTGGCGCCTGTATTGCCAGTGGTATTATCGGTGTAATGGTTCCTCTGACGCTGAGTCGGGTTGGTGCGGATCCCGTAACAGCGTCGACGATATTTCTCACCACTGCCACAGACGTACTTAGTATCGGTTTGTTACTGGCGCTGGCGACAGTGATGATCTGAAATATGCTTTCGTCTTAATTCGATAATTAAACGGGCCCGGTGCAAAAGAGCATAGATGCCAGCTGATACTTTTACAGACAAGTCTCCAGTCCTGTATATTCCGCATGGTGGAGGCCCTTTGCCACTACTGGGAGATGTGCATCATCGCGCCTTGGTGGATTTTCTGCAGAAGCTACCAGGTAAGCTTGGGCGACCATCCGCGATTTTACTAATAAGCGCTCATTGGGAAGAGGAAGTGGTGACAATCACTAGTGGTGCTGAACCAGCATTGATTTATGATTATTACGGGTTTCCTGACGAAGCTTACGAGCTTAAATATCCGGCAAAAGGCGACCCGGGCTTATCTGTAAAAATAGGAAATCTTCTTGAAGCAAGCGGTATTGAAACAAGACTGGATGAGCAGCGAGGTTTTGATCACGGCATGTTTGTTCCTCTAAAACTCATGTATCCACAGGCTGATATACCCTGTGTTCAATTGTCTCTACGAAACGATATGGATGCAGCTTCACATATCGCACTGGGAAAATCGTTGGCAGCTTTACGTCAACAAAATATATTGATAATAGGCTCAGGACTTTCTTTTCATAATATGCAGACTTTTTTCGCCTCAGGAAAAGAAAGCAAAAGTAGCAGTATTGAATTCGATAATTGGTTAGTGGAAACCTGTACGAGTAATAAAATTTCCACAAATGAAAGAGAACAAAGACTGTTGAAATGGCAGGACGCACCATCCGCGAATTTTTGTCATCCACGCGAGGAACACCTTTTACCTCTCCATGTTTGTTATGGTATTGCCTGCAAGGAGACAGCTATAGCCAATTTGATTTTTAACGATGATTTGTTGGGGCACCGGGTAAGTGGCCTATTGTGGCACTAGCAAGCCTCGTCAGAAAATGACGGCAATTTGAGTTTCAGCCTTTTGATAGAACATTCTCAATGCTATCTTTTGATAGTGCAGTAATTGTTATCAACAAACCAGATAATAGCTTCTTCAATCGCACTACGTGCTGTTCTGGATTGATATCCAAGTTTTTCTACAGCCTTATTACTTGAAAAAAACATATGCTTCTTCGCCAGTCTAATACCGTCTACTGTGGTCAACGGTTCTATGCCACTAATGCCAGCCCAGATCTCTATAAGCTTCGCTACAGGCAGGACCAGATTATGGGGGAGGCTTATTCTCGGCGGTTTTCGTTGACCGATTTCACATATCAATTTCAGAATTGCCTTTAAACTCAGATCTTCACCACCGAGAATATAACGTTCTCCAACCTCACCTTTATCCAAAGCGAGCAGGTGCCCGTGTGCAACATCATCAACATGTGCAATGTTAAGTCCAGTATCAACATAGGCGGGTATACGTCCGCACAAACAATCCACAATAATTCGTCCCGTTGGAGTCGGCTTGATATCACGTGGCCCAATAGGCGTGGATGGATTAACAATCGTGACGGGTATCTGTTGAGATCTAATTAATTCATGTACTTCTTCTTCAGCCAGGTATTTCGAACGTTTATAGTGGCCAATCATATCAGCAAGACAGACCGGGGTATCTTCATCAGCGGGGCTCTTGTCCGGATTAATTCCTAAAGTAGCGACACTGCTGGTATAGACTATTTTCTTAACGCCTGCATCAGCGGCGTGCTGTATCAGTATTCGTGTGCCATCCACATTGGTTTGGTACATCTGCGCTGGTTCGGGCGTCCATAAACGATAGTCAGCGGCAACATGAAATAAATAATCACAGCCAGACACGGCATTCTTTAGAGAATTTGAATCGATTAAATCACCTTCAATAATTTCAAGAGGAAGATCAGCGAGATTAGAACGATTGCTACCGGTTCTTACGAGTGCGCGAACTTCGTGTCCCTCTTTCAGAAGCTGTCTGAGTACTGCAGAACCAACAAAACCATTGGCACCGGTTATAAGGGTTTTCATACCTGCAGCTTCTTAATCAAAACAGAAAACTCTTCAAGTGTTCGAAGTAGGAAGAGAAGTCCAGCAATACCACCAAGTACCCAGAGGCCTTTTATCAGACACGCTGTTTCTCAGCAGGTAATTGACTGGCGAGGAGGCTGGGCAAGATCAGTAGCATACATATTAATGTCATTGCTACGCCAATAGTCAGTAATTTTCCCATACTGGCGGTCCCAAGCTGAGGAGAGAAAGCCAGGTTGCCAATGCTACCCATTGTGGTCATCGCGCTAACAACCACGGCACGTGCTGAACTTGTCGCTAGCAAACTGTTGTCCGAGGGCAGGGCGGTACGAAATCGATGCAGGATATGAATACCGCTATCCACACCAATACCCAGTATTAGGGGCAAGGCGATCACATTTGCAAAGTTCAGGGGTAAATCAAGCAGAACACTTAATCCGCCGGTAAATATCGCAGCTGTTAACAGAGATGCAATGATGTAAATGGTATCGCGTTTATGCACGAGCAATATCAGAAGGAAAACGGTAATAACTATCAGGGCATAAGTGAATGCCTGTTGAAAGGCCTTAATGACTGCATCGCTGGCCTCAATATTGATCACTGGAGAACCTACTACGCGAGGATCAGCATCCTGTAACTGTTCAACAAACGCGCGCATAGCATCATTGTCCTGAATATTTTCGCGCGGGTAAATTTCAATAAGATATTGGTCTTCGGTTTCGTTGTACCAGCGCTGTGTTAAGTCAGCTGGCAGGTTTTCCCGGCTGATGTAGTCAGCGTTAAGTGAAGCCGTCAGGGTTTCCAATCGGCCGGGTAAAGAATCCAGCAGGCTTCGCTCAAATCTGGACATCTGCTTTGCAAGCGCATCGCTATTTTGTTCTCTGCTACTATCAACAAAACTATTGAGCTTGTGCTGTAACTCAAGTAACAGGGGATCGCCTAGCGTTAAAGGAGAGTTTTGAAGTTGTAGTGAAAACTGACTCAAAATATCAAGTCGTTCCTGGTCATTGAGATTACTATTTTGTGGTGCGGACGTCAGATCGCCGAGGAGCAGGTCCATTTCTTCTATTATTGAGAGCTTGTTTTCCTGATCTTCCGGAATAAAATCAGCAACCCACAACAATTTATCTACCAGTGGCAAATCTTCTAGTTTGCTAATGATTGCCTGGGCTTCTGCTTTACTTTTACCAAGTATTATTCCTGTCCAGGGTGAGGTGTCGCTAGCCGCCAAAAGATCCTGATAAGCCTGGACCGACTCATTACTCTGATCCTGTAGATTGAGGGTGTTGTAATCGAATCGTATCTGCGTAATAAAACCCAGTAATATGATCACCGATGCCAATGTAATTAATTTAATTTTTTTTGTTTGCGTAAAAGGTAGTACGTATAACCATCCAAAACGTTGTGATACTTTCCTTCTAGCGGGTATTGTTTTAGCCGATATAGGGAGTACATTAAGTAAGGCGGGTAATAATGTTAAGGTTACTATCAGACTAATAAACATCCCTCCACCTGATATCCAGCCAAGTTCTGCCACACCATCATAGTCGGTTGGCATGAATGCAAAAAAACCCGTGGCAGTCGTTGCCGCGCACAGGAACAACGAGCTACCTACATTGATTGAGGATTCCCTTATAGCATTTCTATTATCGTGACCATCGAAGCATAGTTCTCGATATCGTAAACAATAATGGATGGCGAAATCGACACCGAGACCAATGTATAGCACAGCAAAAGCCACCGATATCAGATTTAATTTTCCAACCGTCAAGGTAGCGAAGGCTGCGGTCAAAATCAGACCGAACACCAGAGTGATCAAAGTTGCAAACACCAGTCGCAGAGACCCAAGTCCTACAAACATAATGATAGATACCATGGTAAAGGCCAATACCATGGCAATCTCTGTACCACGAGTTACGCTCAACAAGTCTTCATGTGATAGCGCGGCACTGCCAGTCAGTTTAATTTTTGCACCGATATTTTCGCCAATACCAAGTTCATGGCCTAATTGCCGCAGTCTGTCCATATGATTGGCTGCTGGTAATAAGCTACTGTAATCAAGATTTGGTTGAAGCAATATGAACTCGCGATAAACCGGCTCTACATCATCATCGCCGCTCATCAGCCTGTGCCAGGAAACACGGTAAGTCTGCTGGTTTACAGTCGCATCGATAGCATCGTTTATCTGTATTAACAATGGATTTAAATCAATGTCATCGCCGTCTTCGCGAGCATCGATGGCATCTTCCAGCATACTAAACAGACCGCGCAAAGTTTGATCCTGGGTCAATCTGCCGAGGAAAGGCTGGATAGTAGCAAGATTATCAGCGAGATCCTGTAGTTCATCTGTGTCTAGAAACAACAGGGCAGATTCTTTGAAAATCGATAGCTCGTTAGGATAATAAACTGATTTGAATAATTCGCTTTCTTTCAGAAGGCTTTGATAATACACATCCGCTGCATCCAGAGCCTGGTCGGCAGTACTTGCTTCAATAATGACCAGAATATTATCCGTGTATTGAGGAAAGTTACGTTCATACTCTAAATCCAGTTGGCGCCAGGCCAGGTCTGCGGACAGCATATCCTTGGTATCGGTGTTCATACCAAGATTGTTTTTTGTATAGTTCAGGGCAAGCGCGGCGAGAACTACAGAAAAAACAATTACTGAAATATCGAAACGCTGAACCAGGTCAACCCAGTTTTTTAAGTATTGTATAGCCGTGTTTCTCAGTGATTGCATAGGCCGGTCCGTAGTTGATTAAACCCTGAATACATATTCCTTGTCCTCATCACGTTCGCAATCGGGTGGGTAGCTTGCGCGTTTGTCGATGTAATATTGACGCCGATGATCTCCTTCCGACAAACGGTTATAAGTGACATACAGGACTCGCCTGGCCTTATCCGTCAGGTTCGGTTCAGAGCGATGAGGTGCAAAGGAATCGAAGAAAACTGCATCCCCGGGTTCGGTTGGAACAGCGATATAGTCGAGTGCTTGTTCGTCCAATGGTTGCCATTGTTCGCCGATTAAGCCTTGTTTGTGTTGCCCTGAAGCCATTTCCAGACAACCATTTTCAAGTGTGGTCGCGTCAATACTGACCAGTGCCGTAATATGTAACTTTGAATATCGATCCCAGCCAGCCTGGACATCCTGATGAGCCTTGAAACCATCACCACCGGGCATCTTAAAATTAATTTTGTCTTTGTATAACACCGCTTCCTCATGGAACAGCTGCGAGATAATACCTTTCATCTTTTCACCATCGAAAAGTTGGCTGAAGCCAGTGTGATAGGGCTCAAAGTCTTCCATCCTGGAAAGTATTCGATCTTCACTATTTAGCTTGCTCTGTTCGAAATACATCATATATTTACCCGGCACTTCAGGGTAGCTGGTGACTTCCTCAGTCCAGCTCGTGATTTCCTGCATTTCGTTTGCGTCATATAGACCTTTGACGATAAGAAAGCCGTCTCGTTCAAAATCAGATAAATGTTTTTCTGTCAGCATATTAAGGGTGTTTTAAAAGTTAAATTTCCTCTCGGCCGCTCTTATAAACCAGATGCGCTGATATGACAAGTTTGAACTTTCTATTCGGCCGTAAGAACCTGCTCAGCATGCTGTCCAATCCATTGCATTGTCTGATTCGAGGCCTTGAAAGCCGATGCAAGCTTGAGCAATTCTCGTATCAGACTGGGCTGTCTGAATATACTTGCCAGTAAAGTCGGTAATGCAACTTGCCCGTAGGCATCCGTACATTTAATAACCCTGTATGGAATAGTCATATCGGCCTCATCGACGGCGACGCGTATAACCAGACTTTGTAACTTGTGCTCACGCGCCGCATTAGTGATTAACGCGCTCTCCATATCAACAGCTATTGCATCGCTTGATTCACGCAGCACCTGTTTGTCCGCGGCCTTTTCAATGATTGTAGCACTGGTCACCATATCACCTGTATGGACTGTGGCCGGGCAGTTGTCTAAGTTTTGAATCACCTTTTTGTGCCAGCTAGAACTGATGTTTTGTTTGTGACCAATTGTGCTTATGATATTTTCCGGAACAATTATATCTCCCGACTTAATATTGCCATCAAGTGCACCCGCTGTGCCAAAACTGATCAGTGCACCGACATTTTTTGCTAATAATGATTCGATAGCACGACCTACATTGTCTTCACCCATGCCACTCAGAGTCAAAACAAGTTGTTGGTTTAGGTCGAGCGCTATGCCAGGCGTCGGCTTCTTTCCTGTTAAGCAACTCGCTTCAGCCTTAAGCGCGGTGATAATGCCGATTTTAGTCAATACGCACCCATTCGCAATATATTGGTGAGCAAGGCCTATTAATTTGCTTTGTTAGAGGGTTTGAAACTGCCAGCCAGTTCCGTCTTTGGTAATCCACTGGCGCTAAGTCCAAATAAAACTTTTAGTAATGTATTATGACGTGTGAACAAATTAGTGA